>ENA-OQJT01000008-OQJT01000008.1-human-gut-metagenome-genome-assembly--contig:-NODE-8-length-36823-cov-1.478554_pt1 | contig 36823 bp, 55 predicted proteins | sample MGYA00242612_ERZ504779 | MGnify/ENA primary metagenome ERZ504779 (study PRJEB26092, sample SAMD00036366) | human gut metagenome | host: Homo sapiens | study: EMG produced TPA metagenomics assembly of the...
CCATTATGAAGGAATCTTTGAGGAGATTCTGGATCAGCTGGGGGAGATGCCGCTGCCGCCGTATATCACACATAAGTTACAGGATAAGACCGCTATCAGACCGTATATGCAAAACACGAAGGATCTGCGGCCGCACCCACTGCCGGATTGCATTTTACACCGGAACTTCTGGAGCAGGTAAAAGAGATGGGTGTGAACATCGCACATGTCACCCTTCATGTAGGTCTTGGAACTTTCCGTCCTGTTAAAGTGGATGATGTAGAGAAACATCATATGCATTCTGAATTTTATATGATTACTGAAGAGTCTGCACAGAAGATCAACCATGCAAAAGAAGCAGGACATCGTGTCATCTGTGTCGGAACAACAAGCTGCAGAACAATCGAATCCGCTGCCGATGAGAATGGAAGATTAAAAGAATGCAGTGGTTGGACAGAAATCTTTATCTATCCGGGATATCAGTTCAAGATTCTGGATGCGTTGATCACGAACTTCCATCTGCCGGAATCTACACTGATCATGCTTGTTTCTGCATTAGCCGGAAAAGAGCATGTGATGGCAGCGTATGAGGAGGCAGTAAAAGAAAGATATCGTTTCTTCAGTTTTGGGGGATGCGATGTTTATAGAATGATACCCAAATCGTACATTTGTAACCAGAAAAGATGAAAGAAACCGGAGGTTTTATGCCTCCGGTTTTTCTTCGTCTTTGTAGAAGAAAGTGTGCGCAAGTCCATTGCGGAAGACAATTTCCTTTACGTTGCTACCTTCCATGACGATAGAATCAATGATTTCCTGGAAGAAGTCTCTTAGGATTTCGGCATCCATGTCCATTGCCAGTTTCTTGAAATAGATATAGTCTTTTCCTGCCAGCTCCTTGCTCATGATGAAGTAGCTGGCTCTTTTATAAAGTTCTCGTCCGAGATCGTCTCGATACCACGCCCACGGTCTATCATGCCAAGATTCTCATTGATTTCCTTTAAGTAGTCATCAAGAGCCTGTTTGCGGATTACAAAGTCTTTTTTCGCTGATCGGGTTATCGGCATACAGGTAAAGATTCATAAGCCGGTCTAAGGCACGCTCAGTCTTTCTCTTCTCAGCACGTAGCCGCTTCAGCTCCGGATCTATGGTAGTAGCTTTCTTTGGCTTCCGGAAGCGTTTGCCATCCAGCGGTGTAGAAGAGAACATATGGAAGCAGCTATCCAGTCCGTCCTTGCCGATGTGGTCCACATTTTGAAATGTGCCACCATTCAAGAGAGCGTCTTGCAGCTCCGATGTGTCATGTATTGAAGAGAAAGCGGCTCTGGCATGCATCATGTTCAAGACATAGTTAAGCACGAATTCACCAATCACCGGATCAGAGATGGACTTTGTATTGCATGTCTTTTTCTTCCGAAGGTTCGGGCATGCGTACTTGGAAGGCCTGTATCCGGATGCCAGCAGTCTGGAAGGAGTAGAAACGTACTGAGAGCCACACGTTCCGCAGTAGAGCAACCCACCGAAGATGTGAATTCCCTTTGAGGTATGTTGCTGGCCAGGCAATCGTTTTGAACGGGAGTTTGACTGTAAGATGCGGTTCACGTTGCCAAACTGTTCGTCTGAAATGATCCGTGGATGGTGATCTGGCACCTCAATCCATTCGGACGGGTCCTTTTCGATTTTAAGCCCCGGTATCTTGTAGTGGTTGTATCTGTATATGCCGGTATAGAATGGATTGGTTAAGATGATGAATATGCTGACCGGAGACCAGTCGTTGCCAGCTCTCGAAGCATAGCCATCTTCATTCAAAGCCCTGGATACCATTACCAGTGAACGATGTTCTGAATAAAGATCGTACATCTTGCGCACAAGAAAAGCCTCCTCCTGGTTGATGGAGAAAGTCTTTGAATCCTTGTCGTAGTCGTACCCATAAGGTACACGACCACCATTCCAGAGCCCGTTCTGTGCCCTGGAGAGCATTGTGCAGTTACACGTTCAGACGTCATGTTACGTTCCAGTTCAGCGAAGACCAGGATGATTTTCAGCATGGCTTCTCCGATAGCTGTACTAGTGTCAAATTGTTCATTTTTGCTGACGAAGGTTACGCCCAGGTCCTTCAGTTCCTGGTACATAGATGCAAAGTCCAGAAGATTCCTGGAGATACGGTCAATCTTCCAGCAGAGAAGATGCGTGAACTCTCCGGCACGGATCCGGCGCATCATGTTCTGAAATTCCGGACGATCAGTATTCTTTCCACTGTAGCCAGCGTCCTCGAAGACAACATAGTCATTTATCCCAAACATGAGCTGTGCGTAAGTTATAAGCTCTTGTCTCTGCATAGGGAGAGAGTCCCTGTCTATCTGATAGTTTGTGGATACTCTCACGTAAAGAGCAGCCTTTTTGGGAGTCTCACTTGTATTATTTCTGTTTATGCTCATTATTCCACCTCAAAAAAGAAAAAGCCCCTTTATGGGGCAATTTCAGCTTATATAGGCGGCATATTTGTTCAGAACCGCCCAAACTACTTTCCGGTCATCGAAAGAAGCAATCTGATAGCAAGCGAGCAATCGCTCCAGCTCCTTCACGAAGTCCTCTTTTCCATTGCTGTTTTCACAGCGGATGTTTTCAGTTCCCATAAAACGTTACCTCCTGTTCTTACGGACGTACTCGAAGTAAGCAGTAGAGATTATGCTTGCCTCTTATCCGCATATTTCTCAGGTATAACCATGTGAGTCCGCAGGAAGTCCTTGCACATAGACTGTCTGTCTACCGGTATTCGATGAATGATGTTGAGCCATTCTTCATCTTCAAGACTGAGAGTCTTTGATTCCGCTTCTTCCCCGGTAAGAAGAAAGTCAGTAGATACATGGAAGAATTTCGCTATAGGCGAGATCAGATCTGCTGAAGGACTGCCCTTGCGGATTTTCCAGCCGTTCACGGTTGCTTTGGAAACATTGATGGCATCTGCCAATTCCTTCTGTTGAAGCCCGTATTTGTCGAGCAAAAAGAATACACGTTCTCCGATAGTCATAAAAAATACCTCCAAAAGTATGCAAATGATTACTATTTTGCTTGACAAGTAAGCTTTTGTTGATTATGATTGGTTTGTACAACACAAAACAACATACAAATCATTGCAATTTACATCACGCTTTGTAATCAAAGCGGTAAAAAATCAAGGAGATATGCCAGTATCTCCAGTCAGTGTTTGTCAGTACACTTTTGTTTATTTTACAGCAGATTATCAGTGATGTAAAGCAAATTTCTGAGGAAGGAGGAAGACATGAGCCGTAAGTTATCGCCTTGGTGCAAAAAAGTTAAAAAGAAGCTCATCGACCTCGACATGACAACCACGGAACTTGCAGAAGTCATCGGTTTATCCAGAGGGCATGTTTCCGCAGTCGTTAATGGACGGTCGTATTCAGCAAATACTGTAAAACTTATCAGCGATTACTTGAATGTTCCGTATGATTGTGGCTGTACCTTATAGGTTATGAGCTTATTTTAAGCCATAAGGAGGAAAGAAACAATGGATAGCAATTGTAGGAAACTGGGTGAAACCCCATATCGTGAATGTAGAAAGCAGGCTGCAATCTACAATGATGCTCTAGGCAGCATGGAAAGAGCTGCTGAGATGCTCGGTGTTTCAGTTAATACGCTGAGCAACTATGAGCTGGGAGTCACGGTACCTCCGGTAGACATTATCATCGTGATGGCTGACCTGTATCGTGCTCCACAACTGAAGACAATGTATTGCAAGAATGAGTGCTTGATCGGAAGGTGTATGCCAGTAGCTGTTGAAGCCGGAAGCATTGATAATATAGTGATTCGGATTATTAAGCAGTTCAAGGAAAGCCGGATTGAAGGCTTGAAAGATAAGCTCATCGGAATTGCAGAAGACGGGAAAGTCAGTGAAGAGGAAGAAAAAGAACTCAACGAGATATGCCAGGAATTGGATGAAATGGTAAAGACAGTATGGGAATTGAAGTTAGTCCAGGAGAGGGAGTGTAGCTGTGGAATTACCAGAAAGAATTGAAAAGCGAATGAAGCAGTATGGACTCAATACACTGGAAGAAATGGTCCAGGCTATTGACCAGCAGGAACCGATAGACATCGGAATCTTTGTATCACCGGTAAAAGGAAGTGGGATATATGAAAAACAAAGTGCTAAGTTGGCTTAGTTATGTATCAATCGGAATAATCATACAGTGCTTCGTGATTGTGCAGATGTGCAATGTCAGAGAAGCGGTAGAGATTGGAGGAGAGTATCTGATCCTGCCAGCAATGATTATGGTCAGAGTTGCGCTTGCAGATGCTTTCGGAGAAGAAAAATGATGGAAATATGCAAAGAAGTAGTAGATCAGACAGTGAAAGAACTCAGAGCCGGAGGTTTTGATATCAGCGATGAAGAAGTAAGACAGGCAGAGCAACACTGTTTGAGAAAGATTAAGGTCGCAGGAAAGGGCGAAGGATATTTCGAGATGCTATTCCCGGATGTTCTGAGAGAGTATCTATTCCGGAAGACATTGAATGCGATCAGCTTACTAAGCATGATGGAGGTAGAAGATGTGCAGTGTATGTTTACAGAATCCATGTGATAGCAGATGCCCAAATGCTCCAGAACCAAAGCCGGTATGTTTATGTTCTGAATGTAACGAAGGGATCTATGAAGGAGATAAGTATTTGGAAGGTGTGAACGGACCTGTTTGCACAACATGCTTATCAGATATGACAACAACAGAAATTATAGAGTTGTGTGGAGAAGAATTATCCACAGCAGAAAGGAGTGATTAGTAATATGGCAGGAACAGAAGTATCAGTGATGAAAGAGTTGAAAGGGATTCTTGCAACCGATAACGTAAAGAACCGGTTCAATGAAGTCCTTGGAAAGAAAGCACCGCAGTTCATGACATCTATCATCAATGTGGTTAGCCAGAGTAACCAGCTGAAACAGTGCAGTGCGAATTCTATCATGAGTTCGGCCTTGGTAGCGGCGAGCTATGATCTGCCGATCGACAGTAACCTTGGATTCAGCGCATTGGTTCCTTACAAAGTAAAAGGCGTGTATCAAGCGCAGTTCCAGATTATGTACAAAGGCTTTATTCAGCTTGCGATCAGAAGTGGATATTACAGAAGAATGAATTACTCAGTGGTTTACGAGGACGAGCTGGTTTCTTACAATCCGATATATGGAGAGATCGAATTTGTTAAGGATATCAGCAATCTGACAGATAGAAAGAGTGGAGACAGAACTAAAATTGCTGGGTATTTTGCTTGGTTCGAACTGAATACAGGGTACCGACAGGAGTTGTACATGACGGTAAAGGATGTCGAAAATCATGCAACAAAGTATTCCCAGGCATATAGATATGATAAGAACTACGGGAAAGAAGGAAGTAAGTGGACTACGGATTTTGATGCTATGGCATTGAAGACGGTTATTAAATTACTACTCAGCAAATGGGGAATCTTATCCGTTGAGATGCAGAGAGCTTTGGAAGACGATCAGAAGGTATTTGATGAAAATGGTAACACAGAGTATACAGACAATCCTTCGGGACCAGTGCAGGACATTGACGAGCCGATAGATGTCTTCTCAGAAGATGTCCAGGAAGCTCCGGAAGAGCAGGAAACCACGGAAGAAACAAGCGAGGAAGGAAAGTAAGAAGATGAATGAAATGAGTACAAAGTTCCAGCTGACAGCGGATAACTACTATTCCGATGAAGCTAACAGAGAATATCTTTCCGTATCTCAGTTCAAAGATTTTGTAGGGACGTATGGAAGAATGGGCTGTGAGGAAATGGCACTTGCTAAGATCAGAGGCGAGTATAAGACGGAACCGTCAAATGCAATGATGATCGGCAGCTATGTGGATTCCTATTATGAGGGTACATTGGATGAATTTAGAACCAAGAACCCTCAGATATTCCGGAAAGATGGAAAGCTGTTATCTGGATTCCAGAAAGCAGAAGATATCATTGCCAGGACAGAGCGTGATGAACTTTTCCAGAAGTATATGTCTGGGAAGAAACAGGTAATCATGACAGCGGAGCTGTTTGGAGTTCCTTGGAAGATTAAGATGGACTCTTATCTGGAGGACAAAGCGATCGTAGATCTGAAAGTGATGGCAACGCTCACAAAGTTGAATTGGGTCCCGGATATCGGATATTTGGATTTTGTCAGATACTGGGGCTACGATATACAGGGAGCTGTTTACCAGGAAGTTGTGTATCAGAATACGGGCAAGAGACTCCCATTCTTCATTGCCGGAGCTTCCAAGGAAGAAGATATTGACATTGAAGTGATCCATGTGAATGACCATTACCTCAAAGAAGCACTGTCAATCGTTGAGCATAACATCGAACGCATAAAGCAGTTAAAAGAAGGAAGAGTGAAGCCGGACAGATGTAATACGTGTGGATGGTGCAGACAGACAAAAGTTCTGAAGAGACCGATAAGCATCATGGACCTTACTGCTTCGATTTAGGAGGTGTATGGTTTGGCGTGGATTAGTGTAGAGCAGACATTGATAGGAAAAAAGTTAAGAGTCTTAGCGAAAGATGTAGGGTGTTCCCGGAATGAAGCAATAGGGATTCTGATAAACCTGTGGCTCTGGGGAATGGACAACGCAAGCATGGACGGACTTATGGATGGAGCTGATATTGCAGATATAGCACTGGCAATCAAGCCATGTCTGTCAGAGAGTCTGGATCCGGAAGAGGTTGTGAGAAAACTCCTGGATAATGGTTGGATAGATTGCAACGAAGAAAATCTGTTTATCCATGACTGGGAAGAGTACAGATATTATTACAACAAATATGTCAGTGAGAAGAAACAGCACTCGAAGAGGCAGAGAGAGTATGTGGCAAGAAAGAGAGCCGCTGAGAAAGCAGCAACCAAACCGAAGGAACAGAAAGAGCAGAAGCCGGAGAGGACAGTTCCGGAAGAAAAGCCAGTCAAGAAATCTCCGTATACTACAGCGTTTGAAACGCTGTGGAGTGCGTACCCAAGGAAGAAAGATAAAGGAAATGCTTACAAGAAGTACAAAGCAAGACTCAATGACGGCTGGTCTGAAGAAGAACTGCTTGCAGCTGTTACCGCATATGCAACGGAATGCAAGAGGAATCGGACAGATGAAAAATACATCAAGCATGCAAGCACATTTTTTAGTGAAACCACGCCGTTTGTTGATTATCTGAAAAAGAAAGAAGAGACAGTGAAACCGGAAAGAACAGACGAAAGCAATCCGTTCCGATAATGAGGAGGTGGCTATAGATGGATTTGACAGGAGTATTGTCAATATCTGAATCTGGAGCAGAGCGTTTGGCTGAAGGAGATCGCATCGGAGAAGACGGACTTGTGTACTGTGGAAAGTGCGGAAGCAAAAAGCAGTTGCGTGTCACATTTGGGGATAAAACCCATGTAGTCAGATGCGTGTGCAAATGTGAATCAAAAGAGATAGAAGAGAGGAAAAGGCAGGAAGAATATGAGGAGCAGATGCGCAGAATCAACCGGCTGAAAGAAGCGTCCATGATGGATAAAAAGTACCGTGAGGTCACGTTTGATAAGTACGAAGTCAGAGAAGAAAACAAGAAAGTGTTTGAGATGGCGAAGAAATATGCCGACAGATTCCAGGACATGTACAAGAAGAACCAGGGACTGTTACTGTACGGACCAGTAGGGACAGGGAAAAGCTTCACGGCAGCTTGCATAGGGAATTACCTTCTCAACAATGCGAAACCTGTAATCATGACATCGTTCGTGAAAATTCTCCAGGACATCTGGGAGAATGACAGAGAGGCTGAGTACATAACTATTCTCAACAGTGCATCGTTGCTTATCGTTGATGACCTGGGAACGGAGAGAGAAACGGATTATGCACTGGAGAAAGTTTATAACATCATTGACAGCAGAGTAAGAGCCAATAAACCGATGATTATCACTTCCAACCTGGAATTAAATGACATGATGGAATGCGAGGACATTCGGAAGAAGAGGATATATGATCGGATCCTGGAGTGCTGCTATCCAGTGTATGTAGGTGGTAAGTCTTTCCGGATGATGAAGCTGCTCAGAGATTTGATGAAATGAAAGATTTTTTGGAGGAGTAGTGCATGGATAAGATGAAAGTGTCACAGAAGATTGCAGAACTGAGAGCTAGAAATGGTCTTACTGCAAAAGAGCTTGGTGACAAGATAGAAAAGAGTGAGACAACGATTCTGAACTATGAAGCTGGTAAGATTGATATTCCGTTATCTTCATTACTCGGTATTGCAGAAGCCCTTGAAGTAGAACCATCTGTCCTAGTAGGAGGCGAAGAAGACGAATTTGGAGCCGAGATCACAATCCGGGCATACAGAGAAGAAGACAGAAGGACACTTATTTCAATCCTGGGAATGAACGGGTACACAACCCGTCAGATCAAAGTTGCCAGGGAAGGAAAGAAGAGTAGCTGGTATTGTATCCAGGCGAAGATTGAAGATGGAAACTTAATGAGTCAGTAGGAGGCAGACATGCAGGTGAAGTTTACGATACTGGGAGAACCGAAGGGAAAAGGAAGACCGAGATTCAGCAGAAAGACCGGTACTGCAATTACTCCGAAGGACACAGTGAATTATGAAACGCTGGTGCATATGGAGTATCTGGAGCAATGCAATGGATTCCGATTCGAGGATGATGCAATGCTGGATTTGAGAATAAAAGCATATTATTCCATTCCAAAGTCCGCAAGTAAGAAGAAAAGGCTGCTATGCTGGCTGGAGAGATCAGACCGACCAAGAAGCCGGATATGGACAATGTTGTTAAAATTATAGCCGATTCACTGAACCAGGTAGCATACCGGGATGATACGCAGATTGTAGATCAGCAGTGCCGGAAGTTTTATTCCGAGAACCCAAGAGTGGAAGTGAGCATTAAGAATGTTTAAACGAATAGGCAGGAAGGAGCAGAGAAATGAACAATTACGAAGAAATGAAGATTGAAAGTGATGTATTTACCACGGCCAGAGAGAATTTTGATTTGCTGATGCAGAGATTGTTCGCGAGCATGGAGAAGAACAACTCGGATGAAGGTAGCATCACTTTGAAAGTAGATTTGCAGATGAAGCAGGACTGGGTGCCGAATGGAGAGGGAGGTTCCGTAGAAGTTAATAAGCCAGTGATTAAGCACAAAGTAACGATTGCTGTTCCAGTTAAAGACTCTATGGACAGTAAGAAGGATACGGGTATGAATCTGGTATGGGATGAAGAACTGAACCGGTACGTGCTCAGATATATCAACGAAGGTGGTCAGCGAAGCGTGTTTGATCCGGACTACAAACAGAATCTGAAAGGCGAAGAGACAGAGCAGGATGAAAGCACAATGCTTCCTGGACCATCTAATGAGCTTCCGGATAATGGCGGAGTAATTGATGCTGACTACAAGGAAGTGGATGAAGCCGAAGAGGACGAAAATCAGCCAGATACAGCTACAGACGAAGAAATCACCACTGAAGAGGATGGAGAAGCTCCTGGAGGCAATCCGGAGTTCGCAGATAGCGTAGAAGATGATGATTATGAGTACGATGATCCAGAGGAGGAAGAGTAATGGCTAAGTTTAATATCGAGGTGGAGTTGGACTGGATAGACGAGGAAACCGGATACACCATTGATGAAGAAATTAAAGAGCAAGTTGTTAGCGGCGTTAAGGATGCACTTCTTAGAAAAGCAACAGATGAAGCAGTACAGAGAGTGGATAAGGCTATTGCAGATAAGATTCTCGAAGCAGAAGGAACGATTCAAGATACTGTAGACAAATTTGTCGAGACTGTATCGCAAGAAAAGATTGCGAATATCATGATGCCGACAAGAACAGGTTCATGGAGTAGTGATGTAAAATACATTCCATTGTCTGAATATGTTGGAAAGAGATTTGAAGAATTTTCTAAGGAAAAGAGGTATGACAAGCACGGGAACACTTCCACTTATTCAAGCGACCGAGTGTTGTCTATGGCTGAGTTACTCACATGGCAATATCTTGAAAAAGAACTTGGCACAAAAGTGGAAAAAATGATTGCCAATGCAAAGAAAGATGTAGAGGAAACGCTTGTGAAATCTCTTGAGCAAAAGCTGAAGGAGAATCTTGCAAAGGATACGATTGAAAGAATGAATATTCCAGAGGTTTTGAAAAGATTCAATGAAATGTGCCTGGAACAGAAGACTGATAATTAAAAAGGAGAGTTAAATGAAACAGAAGACACAGAATAATTTCTCGCAGTGCTCAAAGTGTGGCGCAAGAATCCTGTGGGTACAGATGAAATCCGGAAAGAAAATGCCTGTGAATCCTCAGTTTGTGAATTTCGTAGCTGATGGTGGTAAGGACAGAATTGTCCTTGCCAACGGAGAAGTAACATCCGGTACGATTACAACGGATCCTGGGAAAGCCAGCGGATTCGGTTATATGTCGCATTTTGCTACCTGTGAATACGCTCAGAGATTTAGGAGGAAAAAGAAGTGATTTGGAAGTTAACAATTTTATTGTGGGTGCTGGCTTTAGTTGCAAGGTATATTGTGAAAATTACAGCGTCACGAGAAGATAAGATTGCAGCTACGTTGTTTGGAAAAGCCAGAATCACTCCGTTTAGAGTTCTGACAGTTATGCTGATGTTTGCATCACTGATTATGACGGTAGTAACAGCAATCTGGTTCCTGTTCTTTTGCTTGAAATAAGAAAAAATAGCCTCCCGATAACAATGAAGTCCGAGAAGCCAAAAACCTATAAAGATTGTACGAAAGGATTTTGAATTTGTCAATATCGGGAGGAGGAAATACATATGCAGGAAGAATCCGGGAAAATGACTGCACAAGAGTATTTAGGACAGGTAGAACAGAAGATAATAGCTGTCAAAAATATGAATTCTGGCATAAACAATTTGAGAGAGGTTCTGATCTCTATCGGTGGGATAGATTCCGGAGAGAGGGTTCAGACATCAAGAGATAACGACAAGTTCGGGAGTATATTTGCCAGGATTGATGAAAAAGAAAGGATTATGGATGAAAAGAGCAAAGAGCTGATTGAATTTACAGCGAAGGTTGAGAATGAAATTTGCAGTATGGAAAATCCGCAATATATGACATTGCTGCATAAGAAATATGTGTTGCTGGAGCCTTTGAAGCAGATAGCATCGGAGATGAACTTTACATACAGGTATGTTACTAAGATGCATGGATATGCCTTGCAAGAGTTTGAAAAACAGTTTTTAATGAGCGAAAGTTCATGCTGAGTTCCTAAAAGTTCCTATCGAGGTGTACAAAGTTCCTATCCGGGTGCACAGAGTTCTATTGCAGTTCCTGCCTCTATGCATTAAAGTGTAGGCTGTGAGAAGTCGAGAGACAGATCACTCAGTCTTACCGGAGGCTGGAACGTACTCAAATTTCATCAAAGTGGCAGCTTGGGAAACCGGGCTGCCGAATGAAAAAGGGTACGATGCATATGAAGTAAATTGTATATTTGCAAAATCCTCTCTTTATGGGGGCTGGCGTTAAGCTGGCTCCTTTTTTAATGCAGAGAAAGAAGGTGGAAGAATGAGTATGTTGGATGAAAAAAGAATTGAAACACTCACGATGAAGGTCAAGGACATCAAGACCGGATTCGGGAATCCGAGGAAGATCGGAAAGAAAGAAGCAGAGGAGCTGGAAGAATCGCTGGAGAAGTATGGCGATTTCGGATTGTTCCTCATTGACGAGCATGATAATGTGATTGCCGGAAACCAGAGGTTATCTATCTTGCAGAGAAAAGATGGTGATATCGAAGTCTTGTGCAAGAGGCTGATCGGCTACACAAAGTCAGAGCTGAGAGCGATAAACATCAAGGACAATACCCACTCCGGTGAATGGGATTTGGAAGAGCTGGCAAAATGGACAGCAGATCTGAACATAGATCTTGGTGTGAAACTGGATAATAAAGACCAGATGCAAAAGAAGATTAAAGAAATGGAACTGATCCGGTTTGAGAAGTACGATTATGTTCTACTGGTATGCAGGAATGAGCTGGACTACAACGAACTACAAAGAAAGCTCGGCATCCAGGGGGCGAAAGTCAGCATGGGAAGAAACCGGACGATTAAAGGTAGAGCGATATGGTATGACCAGATCAAAGCACAAATTGTGGAAGGAGGTGCTGAGGATGGAGAGAGCAGCACAGAAGATATGGCTGGCGAGACCGGAAATACTGGGGAATGAGATGCAATACGTCCAGGACTCGTTTGAGAGTGGCTGGATTACGACAGCGTTTAAGGAAGATTCCTACATCGGTAGATTCGAGCAGTCAGTGAGAGAGTATCTTGGTGGAGGCTACCCGGTAGCACTTCAGTCCGGAACGGCTGCAATTCACCTGGCACTGAGATTGTGTGGAGTTGAAAAGGAGATTATGTATTCTGTTCAGACCTTACGTTTACAGCATCCGCAAACCCGATCAGATACCTGGGAGCAGAACCGGTATTTATTGATTCTGATCCGGTAACGTTCAATATGAACCCGGATGATCTGGAGATGGCTTTTGAATCCGGGCTGCATCCGAAAGCAGTGGTGGTCGTGCATGTGTACGGTATGCCGGCTGATATGAAGAGAATCCTGGATATTTGTAACAGGTATGAAGTTCCAGTCATCGAAGACAGCACTGAGTCGTTTGGCTCGGCAGTTCGGGGAAAGAAGACAGGAACGTTTGGAAGATTCGGCTGTATGAGCTTCAATGGAAACAAAATGATTACAGCCGGAGGGACAGGAGGCATGCTGATCTGCCAGAATGAAGAGGATGCAGAGAGAGCGTCCTTCCTGGCATCACAAGCAAAAGAGCCTGTTCCGTGGTATGAGCATAAAGAGATCGGGTACAATTACCGGTTGGCAAATTCAAACGCTGCATTCGGTGTAGGACAGATGGAGCACATCGAAGAAAGAATTTCAAAGAAAATGTCTATTTATGACATCTATCAGAAGAGATTTGCAGAGTATGCGGACTGGTTCAAACTGTACCGTAATGTTTGGAATGGCAACGTTGGCAATTCCTGGCTGTCATGTATAGAGATCAATCCGGAGCTGAAGAAGAAACCGGAATATCTCATGGAGAAGTTGAAGGAGTGCAATATAGAATCCAGAAGAATCTGGAAGCCGCTACACAGTCAGCCACTGTATGAGAACTGTCGGATGTTCTCCAGATGGTTCAGCGATTGCTGCATGTATATGTCAGACTACTGTTTCCTTACGGGCTTGTGCTTGCCGAGTGATACACGCATGACGCCGGAAGAAGTGAATTTCGTAGCTGATAGAGTGATAGAGATACTGGAGGTATAGCATGAAAGAAGAATTGAAAGGAAAGAAGTTTCTGATCACCGGAGGAACCGGGAGCTTTGGACATGCAGTGACAGATCGCCTGCTGAAAGAAGGAGCAGGAAAGATTGTTATATTCTCCAGGGATGAAAAGAAACAGTTTGATATGGCGAAAGAGTACGGGGAAGACAGCAGAATCCGCTTTGTGATCGGAGATGTGAGGGAATACCGAAGCATCCGAAAGGCAATGACCGGAATGGACTATGTTTTCCATGCGGCGGCTTTGAAGCAGGTTCCGACTTGTGAGTTTTATCCGGAAGAAGCGGTGAAGACGAATATTCTGGGAGGAACAAACGCTATTGATGCAGCGATTGAAGCCGGAGTCAAGAAAGTAATCGTTCTGAGTACAGATAAAGCAGCATACCCGATCAATGCAATGGGAATCACAAAAGCAATGATCGAAAGAATCTCGGTTGCGAAAGCAAAGGAGCAGAATGGGACGGTGATCTGCAGAACTAGATACGGTAACGTGATGGCTTCCAGGGGCTCTGTTATCCCACTTTTTGTAAAGCAGCTGGGAATGGGACAGAAGATTACAGTCACAGTGCCAGAAATGACCAGATTCATGATGACGCTGGAAGATGCAGTTGACCTGGTACTGTTTGCGTTTGAGAATGGAGAGTCTGGTGATCTGCTGGTTCAGAAAGCACCGGCAGCCACGATTGATACGCTTGCGAAAGCTATCTGTGAGATGAAAGGATTTGACCCGGAACAGCAGATTGAGATCATCGGGGAAAGACCAGGGGAAAAGATGAATGAAGTGCTTATCACAAAAGAAGAGATGGCAAATGCAGAGGAATATGAGCATTTCTACAGAATTTTGCCGGATAAGCACACATTACATTACCATGAATCGCCACAAAGCCATATAAAGAATATTACAGAGTCCTATTCGTCAGATAATACAGAACGATTGGATGTAGACGGAATGAAACGGTTGCTGAAGAAGCTGCCAATGTTCCAGTAGGAGGCGTACATGAAAGAGAAAACAGTGGGCGTATACTGTCCGAGCTATAGAAGATCAGATTGTATCATGACTCAGAATATCCTCAACGATGTAACGTATGTGGTGAGGGCTTCGGAAGAGGAAGCATACAGGAACGCTGGAGTCAGGAAGCTGATTTCAGCACCGGATGAGGAGATCAATACCATGTCGAAGGTGAGACAGTGGATTTTGGACAATTCGCCGGAAGATATCATCATCCAGGTTGACGATGATATTAAGCAGATCCTTTACCGGACGGATATCGTCATGGAAATTAAGGACCCGGATGTGATTGACATGGAATTTCTCCGTATAGCTCAGTTGCTCAGTGATTTGAAGCTGGGATACGCCACGATCACAGTTACGCCGAGACCATATCTGTACCAGGAAGAGTTCAAATTCAACAGCATGGGTGGAGGAATCTACTGGTACAACAAAGAATGTTACAAAGCAAAGAATGATGATAAGGCAGACTGCAAGGAAGATGTAGATAAAATCTTGCAGGAGCTTATGTATAACAGAATTATCCTCATGCCAAAGTATCTTGCCATGTATGTGAAGACAGATACGAATGAGGGTGGAGACAATATCAACAAGAACAGTAAAGTCATCCGGGAATGTAATGAGTACATGAAGCTGAAATGGGGCAAGTATTATACGTTCGATGACAAGAAGAATACTGTAACAATTAAAGTGCCGAGGTAAGAAAGATGAATGCAGTGGAAAGTTTGAATAGTAAAATGTTCGATGTAATCAAGAAATGCATCGGAAAGCAGGTGATTCTGTACGGATATGGAAAGAGTGGTATTTTCATTGAATGGTTATGCAGCCATGTATACGGAAAGAAGTTCACGCTTGTGATTGATGATAAGAAAGCAATCCCAGGAATCAACCTGCACAGAAAGATTATCCTGGATTACGTTGATCCGAAAGAAACAGTGATTCTAGTTTCGTTCCGAAGAGAGCGAATGACGGAAAATGATATGTCACAAATGACGGCATACGGTTATGAAGAGGGCAAGAACCTGTTCTATCTGAAAGATATGATTATTCCGGATACCCTTGGACTTTACAGTTTCCTGGAGCATGAGTGCGGAACAGATTTCTTAAAGCGTGTGGATCAATCAGAGTTCGACTATGAAAGCCCGGACGCAACGGCATGTGGCGCAAGCAGAGAAAGAAGTCTATTGGATATGTGCCAGATGCCGGGAATCTTCAATGGTAAGGTCCTGGATTTTGGGTGTGGCAAGGGAGCTGCAATCGCTATCATGAAAATGGCAGGAATCAAAGAGGTGGACGGAGTAGAGCAGAGCCATATGCTGGCAGAGATAGCCAGGGACAATATGAAGAAGCTGGGAGAGAACATGGTAGCAATCTTCAATGAGGATGCTACAGAGTTCACAGATCTGCTGGACATGTACGACACGTTCTACCTGTACGATCCGTTCAGAGGAGAAACCTTCAAGAAGGTTATTAAGAATATTGAGGAGAGCGTCCGTAGGAAAGACAGGAATGTAACGATTGTCTATGCAAACCCGTGGCTGCACCGGGAGGTGGAAGCCGGAGGCGTGTTCAAGCTGGTGAAGCAGATCAGCACGGAATTCTTCTTAAATATCGTGAACGTCTACGAAAATGAATAAAAAATGAAAATATCTGTTTGACTGCCTGCGAACATGCTTGCTACGATGACGATACGAAAAATATTCATACGAAAGGAAGTATCAGAAAATGGGAAGACCACAGTTATACACCAAGAACGGGCATAGCATGTACGATATGGTAAGCTTGCTCCAGAAAGCAATCAGAAGAGGTGACGTGGAGATTGCTGGGTACGCAGCGAATGAGCTGAGAGGTCGGTACAACGCATACCTTTGGAGAAGATTGCTGGCAATATCAGCAGAGGACTGTTACGGGATCATGACAAAAGAAATTGAAGCCTTGCGACAAGCAGACGATGTTTACAACCAGAAGAGAAAAGGTTATGAACGGGAGCCACTGTTTATTAGCAAGGCTATTACTTTGCTCTTATATGCAAGAAAGAACAGAGATGCTGATTACTTCAGCTGTAATTGTATGCAGAGTGAAAGAGTAAAGAATTTTGATGAATACCTCAGAATTGAAGATTGTGAATTCTCCGGGATGCCCGGATACGCATATGATTGTCATACGCTGGAAGGGAAAAGAAGGGGAAAGACAGTAGCAGACTTCATCGTAGAAGAGCAGAAAGATCTGAAGCCGTATCAGCCGGGAATGTTCGATGAAGAATCCTGGGATAGATTCCTGGGAGCTAACAACAGAGGTGGTTGGGATAATACGGATAAGAAATATCCGCAGCCAACGGAAGCGCAGCTGAAGGAGCTGGAAAACGAAGATTTTCAAGATGGAGCACCGGTGAGGTATGAACAGATGGATCTGTTTGGAGGAAGCAAGTGGTAACGAAAACGGATATTGTAAAAGGACTGGTAAAACAGAAGAGTTACCGGAAAGCGTTAGCGATTGCGAAGAAGTTCGTCATTGGAATAGACAAGGAAGAGCATGACGCAATGGTAAGGGCGCACGAATGCATGACCAACCCTAGATTTTATGAGCAGTTGGGTATTGATACCGGACAGGCGATAGCTGATGGAGTGGAAGTGCTGGAGAGATTATACGGGTGAAACCCGGAGGGTAACAGAATAAACATGAGAGAGCAGTGATTTCGTCAAGAGATACACTGCTTTTTTCATGCAGAAGAGAGGTGGTTTGGTGGCAAATGAGCAGAACCTCATTCCTCTTGGGTCAGGGAAGCGAAGTGAGAAGGAAGAAAGAGAAATGCGTTCCCGTGGTGGTAAGAAGTCCGGAGAGACGAGGCGTAAGAAAACAGCCATGAAAAAGGTGGCAAATTTACTGCTCAACATGCCTGTATCTGAAGAGGCTTATCCGACAATTATCAATACATTGCAGAAGATGGGCTTTGAAGATGACATGATAACCAACCAGACAGCAATGCTTGTAAGTATGTGGAGAGAAGCTATGGATGGAAATGTCAGAGCTGCTGAGTTCATGCGAGACACCGCCGGACAGAAGCAAGAAAACATCCAGGCTCAGAAAGAGTTCGAGTATAAGAAAGAACGAGATGCAGGTATCAGCCAGGAGATTGAGGATTTGGATGATATAGAGGAAGAGATTTATGGCAAAGCAAAAGGCGGTCAAGAAAGTAAAGAAAAAGGATCTGAAGCGAAAGAAAACGATAATGTTTAATTTCGGGGAAGGGCATAAGGAATATATCAGAAGGTGCCGGTTCTGTACGTTCAACATCCTGGAAGGAGCAGTACGTTCCGGAAAGACTGTTGATAATGTCTTTGCATTCGCACAGGAGCTGAAGACAACGCCGGATAAAATACATCTGGCAACCGGCTCTACGATGGGTAATGCTAAGCTGAATATCGGAGATGCTAACGGATTCGGTCTGGAATGGATTTTCAGAGGTCAGTGCCACTGGGGCAAGTACAAGGACATGGAAGCGTTGATTATCAATGGACCATATACGAACTTTAAACAGAAAGTAGTGATCTTTGCCGGGGCTTCATCATCGGACAGCTTCAAGAAGATACGTGGTAACTCTTATGGCATGTGGATTGCGACTGAGATCAATCTGCATCACGACACAGCAATCAAAGAGGCGTTCAACAGACAGCTTGCAGCTAAGAACCGTAAGATATTCTGGGACATGAACCCGGAGCATCCGAAAGCACCGATCTATGAAAACTATCTTGATGTGTACGACCAGAAAGCGAAGGACGGGACTTTGAAGGGTGGATACAACTATGCACACTTTACGATCTTTGAGAATGTGAATATCACGAAGGAACGTCTGGAAGAGATTGTCAGTCAGTATGACGAAAACAGCATCTGGTACGTCCGGGATATCCTGGGGAAGAGAAGTATTGCAGAAGGTCTGGTGTATACTCAGTTCGCTTCACTGGCGGCTATGGCTAACAATCCGATGAAGATTACGGTAGCACAGGCGCAGGAAATGATTAAGAGGAACGAGCTGCAAGGAATTACGATTGGAGTTGACTTTGGCGGCAATGGATCCGGTCATTCGTTTGTTGCATCAGCACCGACTGTTGGATATGGAAAACTGGTAGCGCTGGTGTCGGAACTGCACAAAGAAGAGCTTGATCCGGATTCTCTTGGTAAAGTCTTCCTTGCCTTTGTAAAGAAGGTTATCAAGTTGTTTGGTGGTGTAAGTAAGGTCTACTGTGATTCAGCTGAGCAGGTGCTTATCAGAGGACTCAGAACGGCTATGGCAAGAGCAGCAATGGGGGATATCAAGGTTGGCAATGCCAGAAAAGACAGGATTAACGACCGGATATTCTGCTTCACATCTCTGGTTGCACAGGGGAGATTCGCATATACAGAGCTGTGCGATACTCTGGAAGACGCACTCAGCATGGCAGTGTGGAGACCGAATACAGTTGAGCTGGAACGATTGGATGACGGCACATCTGACATAGACACTCTGGATGGCTTTGAATACAGCTATGAAAGAGATATCAGAAACTACATAAAGACACAGGCAGGGTAGGTGAATACATTGAAATTCAGCATTAAAAAATTTTATCAGAAAGTGGGTGGGAAAGTTGTTTCCTAGAAACAGTATAGAGAAAGAAATGAAAGTCCAAATAGCTGTATCTGGTTCGATGGATAACGCTATACAGCTGTGGAAGGACATGTATGAGAATCATCCACCCTGGATAGGTGAAGAAGGGACTCTATGCACGAATATACCAGCAACCATTGCAGAAGAAATGGCACGGCTTGTGCTTACGGAGTTTGAACTGAGTGTAACTGGTAGTCCGATGGCGGACTTCATTAACGATCAGCTGAAGAGAGAACTGTCGGATCTGGATATCCAGGTTGAGAGGTACTGTGCCGAAGGAGGTATTGTGCTGAAACCCTACGTCTCAGTAGGCATGGACGGGCAGCCAAACAAGATAGAAATAGATTTCGTAGAAGCAGACAAGTTTTACCCGACTGCATTCACCAGCAAGGGCGAGATCATGTCTGCTATTTTCTTACAGCATAAGAGGATGGGCGAATATCTGTATACCAGGCTTGAATACCATGAGTTCTCAGGAAACAGTGTAACGATTGTCAACAAGGCTTACAGATCGGAGAAGATAGCATCGTACACTGATGACGAAGAACCAACCATCAACCAACCATTTGATGAAGAAGTATCACTCTCTGAGGTCGATGAATGGGCTGGACTCTCAGAAGAGCCGGTAACGATCAATAACATAGAAAAGCCTCTGTTTGTTTATATCAAGGTTGCCAAGAGTAACAACATAGATAGAAGCTCGCCTCTGGGAGTATCCATTTACTCTAAAGCTATTGAGCTGATACATGAAGCTGACCGGATGATGGGGCAGATTGTGTGGGAATACGATGCCAAGGAAGCGGCAGTGCATGTTTCAGAAGAATATCTGAAAGCGGATAAGCACGGTAAACCAGTTCTTCCGGAAGGGAAGGAAAAGCTCTACCGGGCATTCGATGAAGGATCCGGAGGAAACAAACTGTTTGATGTGTATAGTCCAGATATCAGAGATACGCCGATGTTCAACGGGCTCAACAAGATTCTAAAGAGGATTGAGTGGACTGTTGGATTTGCTTATGGTACGATCTCCGACCCAGATGAACTGGAGAAAACAGCAGAGGAAATCAAGTCTTCCAAGCAACGATCATACAGAACCGCAAGCAGATTACAGGGCGCATGGCAGAAAGGGCTTGAGCATCTGGTAGATCCATGATCGTGCTTATCAACCTGTACAGAATGACTCCTTATGGTTCGGTCAATGTGAACTGTTCCTGGGGAGATAGTGTGCTGGAGGATACTGACAAAGAGTATCAGCGGAGATGGGCTATGGTTGTTGCCGGGAAACTGAAGCTGGAGAAGTTTATTGCCTGGTACTTTGGATGTACAGAGGAAGAGGCTGCGGATTATATACCAGATATGCAGGAAGATGACTTTCCAGAAGAAGAGTAGGAGGTATGGACCATGTTGACACCAGAATATCTTGCATCGTTCTCCAGTGGATATCTGGGCATGGTTGACAATCTCAATGAGCAGATAGTCCGAGACATAGCCAGGAGAATGATAAAGACGGGCAAGGTTACGGATACTGCTAAGTGGCAGATAAAAACAGGCACAGGATCCGGGAAGCTCCTGGATGATATTGTAGCAGAAGTTGGGAGATTCACTGGATACTCAGACAAGCATGTCAAAGAGCTGTTCAAAGAAGCCGGAGTAACTGGGATAAGGAATGATGCAAAACCACTGATAGACGCTGGCATAATAAACGATGCCAAGCTATCAAAGAATATGTCTGATTTGCTTCTGGCAAACGCAAAGAAGACGTCCGGGGACATCAACAACCTTACGATGACAACGGCAGTGAAGAGCCAACAGCTATATATGCAGTCATTGAATGAGGCATTGCTCAAGATCCAGAGTGGTGCTTTTTCTTATCAAGAAGCTCTTAGGTATGCAATCAGAAAAGCTGCACAAGCCGGAGGAATGGTGTTGTACGACTCCGGAGCACAGATGTCACTTGATGCGGCGTTGCGAATGGCTCTACTGACAGGACTCAACCAGACGGTTGCCACGCTTACGGAGATGTATGCGGACGATATGGGCGTTGAGTATTATGAGACAACCGCACACCCTGGGGCAAGAATTGAGCATACTTACTGGCAAGGACAGGTCTTCAAGATTCATGGAGAAGGTGACGGATACCGGAATTTCTATGATGCGACAGGCTATGGAACAGTTACCGGGCTATGTGGAGCAAACTGTAGGCACAGTTTCTATCCTTACTGGCCAGGGATATCCAAACCGGCATATACGAAAGAAATGCTGGATGATTATTCTGTAGCAAAGTACAGCTATGACGGCAATATGCTTACGGAGTATGAATGTAGCCAAATCCAGAGAAGATTTGAACGAGCTATCCGGGAGAGTAAGAGAATCCTTTGTGGATATGATTCTGCCATACAATATGCTGAGGACTCAGAAACGGAACAATACTTGAAGAGTGAGTTTCAGAAAGAGTCGGTTAAGCTGAAAAAGAAGAGAAGAAAGTAATAGAAAGATTTTCTGCTTCTGATACCGGAAGATCTGTTGATACTGCACGGACACAGGTTTATGCAGTGAAAGATCAGAATGGAAACATAGTGAATTATGGACGTTCCACCAGTATGAAAGCTGTGTGGGCTAATAGAAAAGCAAAGAAGTAGGAGGAAAAGGCATGTTATTTAGAGAAGCGTTTGAACTGATGAAACAGGGAAAGAAGTTGAAACTGCCATCATGGGCTGGATATTGGTATTGGTCTAAAGATAAGCAGACAATCATCATGCACACGAAAGATGGAGTTGACATGGATATCCGTGAGACACAGATTCCAGATTATACATTTTCCAATATTGCAAGTGATGAATGGGTATTGGCAGACGATCAGAATTGTCCGGAATTAGGTGGCGAGGCTACATTTGGATTTGGTGATGCATACAAGTTTCTGGAAAGAGGGCTCAGAGTTACAAAGAAGAGCTGGCATAAAGCCGGAATGTTTCTGACGATGCAACGCCCGGACGAACACAGCAAAATGACAGCTCCGTATGTCTACATCACGATTGACGGAGATTACCGTGTGCCGTGGCATCCGAGCCAGGCAGATATGTCTGAGAAGGATTGGGTTTTGTACGAAGAAGAGTAGGAAGGAGGTGATCCTGCTATCTCCCTTCCTTGAGGGTTAGAAAGGAACGCTTTATTTGGCTTTTATGCCAGTAAGCACATATTTCTCCACATAAGCATCTACAAGCTCTCCAAAGAGCTGTCAGAAGCTCACAATGTGGTAATTACGAATTAACAGACTGTATCGAAGAGGTCTGTTTTTATTTTGCCCTGTGATATGGCATATAAACTGTCTCCTTCTCTTGCGTGCGGAGATATAAATGCACGATAGCAGTGCCGGAGTGAACCGGAATCTAAACGAAATCAGCGAAAAGAAGAAAGGAAGGTAAGTAAAAATGGCTTACGAATTTTTAAAGAAACTTTTTGGCACACAGAAGGACGGAGAAGAGCCTAAGGCTATGACCTATGCAGAGCTGGAGGCTGCGATTGATGCAGATAAGAAGATCCAGGTGGTAGATGTGAAAGCCGGGGGCTATGTCTCGAAGGAAAAACTGGATGCCAAGATCACAGAGCTGGACGGTGTAAGACAGCAGCTCACAGATGCCAATGCAGAGATCAAATCCTACAAAGAGATGGATATTGATGGCATCAAAAAGTCTGCAAAAGACTGGGAAGACAAGTACAACCATGATACCCAGGAGCTTAATGACAAGCTGGCGAAACAGGAAAGAGATCACCAGATGGACAGATATCTGGATACTGTCGGACTGAAGCCAGGGGCTATGTACCGTGATTATGTCAGAAGAGCTTTCGAGGCGAAAGAACTGAAGCTTGAAAACGGAAAGTTTATCGGTGCGGATGACGTGATGAAAGAACTGAAGGAGAGTCCGGACTATAAAGAAGCATTCGTTGTGGATACACCGGATGACGAACCGGATACACCGGATGTTCCGGATGTACCAGGAAATCCACCGGCACCGAATATGCCGTATTTCTCAGCAGGAACAAATTCACAGACACAGGAACCGAAAGGCAATATGTTTGACTTCGGATTTTCTGGAGTAAGAAAAAGAGATTAACAGGAGGTAACTTAACATGGCGAAAGCAATTAACTACGCAACAGAATATCAGAGAGCGTTGGAGCAAGCGTTCCCGTATTCATTATACTACGGAGCACTTTACAATACTCCGAACAATGGAAGATACAGATGGCTCAATGGAAAGACCATTGAGATTCCAAGTATTTCTGTAACTGGTCGTGTGGACTCTACAAGAGATACAATTGCCACGGCTGCAAGAAACTATGACAACAGCTGGACTCCACTGACATTGGAGAATGAAAGAAAGTGGTCTACACTGGTTCATCCGAGAGATGTACAGCAGACAAGCCAGGTAACAACGATCTCGAATATCACCAGAGTGTTCAACGAAGAGCAGAAGTTCCCGGAGATGGATGCATACACCATTTCCAAGATTTATGCAGACTGGACGGCGGCAGGAGAAGCTGCTGATACAACAGTTCTTACAGCAGAGAATATTCTGGCTGTCTATGACAAGATGCTGGAAGAGATGTCGGAAGGTAGAGTTCCGAAGATGGGACTGCTCCTGTATGTGAATCCGGCAACGAATACTCTGATTAAGAACGCCCAGGGAATCTACAGAACGCTGGACGTTGGTAAGCAGAATCAGCTGTCCAGAGCTATCAAGTCCCTGGATGAAGTTCAGATTGAGGAAGTACCATCTGAACTGATGAAGACTCTGTATGATTTCACACAGGGTTGGAAAGTAGCTGGAAGTGCTAAACAGATCAACATGATGCTGATTAACCCACTTGCAGTAATCACACCGGTGTCTTATGAGTTCTCTAAACTCGATCCACCATCTGCTCTCTCAGAAGGTAAGTATGTTTACTACGAAGAGTCACATGAGGACGTATTCGTTCTGAAGAACAAGAAGAAAGCTATCCGCATGTCTGCGGAGGCGTAGGAAGAAATAAGCCCTGCCAGGTTATCACTGGTGGGGCATAGCAAGAAAGGAGAATCACTATGAGTTATGTAGCTCAGAAGAAAACCGTATTATCAGAATCCCAGAAGAAAAGGCTGAAGAGTATGCAAAGATGGGGTATGAGATTACTAATGAAGATGGGGAAGTTGTAGCTGATGCTGCAATCGAAACCATTGAAAGAGCGAAGGAAGAAATAACCAGACTCACAAAAGAACTTGGTAAAGCAGGAACAGAGAACGAAGAGCTGAAAGCCAAACTGACGGAGGCTACTCTGTATGCGGAGGATGCCGATAAAAAGATTGCAGACCTCCAGAAAGAGAACGAAGAGCTGAAAGCGGCAATCCAGGCACAGGCTACGATGGGCTCAGCTGCACCAGTTTCTGAAGAATTCCGGAAAGAAAAAGACAACCAAGACTTCAAGGCAGTCAGAGTAGGAGGCAGCTTATGTATTTAGCAACGAAAGGTGGGAGTTCCTGCCGAATTCCCAAAAGAAAGGCAGGATACTACAAAAGCATGGGCTACTCCCTGGAGAATCTGGATGAAGAAGTCAGAGCGAGCACAAGTCCTACAAAAGAAAAGAAGACCGGTAAAAAAGAATCAGCTTCGCAAGAGGACGTAAATCCGGCAAATAACTGATTTATATTTCGGTAGCTTACCATTTTACCAGAAGGGAGTGTTTGGATGAACCAGGAGGCTATAACAAGTCCATATGTGGACTTTACGTACTACAAGGAAGAGTATGGCGGTGTTCACATCAAAACTGAGAAAGATTTCAGACGAGCTGAGAAGTTTGCTGAAGCTTTTGTGAATCAGATTACGTTTGGGCGGATACCGAAACTGCCAATGCTCACGGATTCGATCAGAGATGCAATCTGTAGTGCTGCTGATTCCATTGCGATACAGAGAGAGAAGAACGAAGCTGTTGTAAAGTCAGAATCTAACGATGGATATTCTGTCAGCTATGCAGATGCCGGAAGTTATTCGGCTGTACGCAGTGAGATGTACAGAACGGTTAGGACATACCTGGCAAACACCGGACTGCTGTATAGAGGGTGGGTGAAAGAGTATGACGATAAACAGTGATGTGACGATCTTCAATCTCAGAATCGGAGCTGACCGGAGAGAAAAGTTCTATGCAACAAGAATCTTGGGAGTTTCCTGGTATGGAAGCAAAGGACAGGTAGTGTCGGATACAGTCCGGAAGGGCACAGCACAGTGCGTGATCCGGATTCCATACACAGCAATCGTAGAAGGTGGAAAGCAATATATAAGCGAAGAAGAGTATAAGAAGCTGTCGGATGAAGATGCAGAAAGGTACTGGACTATCCAGAAGAACGCTTATATTGTGCGTGGACAGCTTGAAGTTGCTGACCAATGGGTATTCGACACGTTCAGTTTTCAGCACGGAGTTATCTTGAAGGAAACAATAGAAGACCTTGCAAAGCTGAGACAGCATGATGAAGATTTTGTGACGATCACAGAATATGCAGACAACACGCTCAGAGGAACTGACCGGACAAAGCACTGGAGGGTAGGAGGAGCATAATGTCACTGAAGATGATTACAACACCAAGAGGCTCAATCGTTGCTACCAAGAATGGAAAAGCGGAGCTGACATGGAACTCAGACTTTGCGGCAAGAAGAAATGCTCAATTTACCAAGAAGCAAATGTTCATAGACTCAGAGGTACTGAGACGATGTAGTCCGAGAGTCCCGATCAAAACAGGTATGCTGGAGAAATCTGGTAAGCTGGGAACGAGCATCGGCAGTGGCGAAGTGAATTATATAGCCAAGTATGCTGCTGTACAGTATTATGCAACGTCTGACACCAGACCGTATGATGCGAACCGTGGAGCGCATTGGTTTGAGAGAATGAAAGTGGCTGAAAAAGAAGATATTTTGCGTGGAGCGGATAAAATCTAGGAGGTCGCATGGCAACGAAAAGTATTATACAGGGCGTATCAGATTATTTTCTGAACTGCCCGTTGTTGAAAGATGGTGTATTCCGGGTAGATGCCCTGGGAACAGAGCCGGTGGAATATACCATAGAAACGGGGATATTTGACCCGATTATTGAAAGATATGTGGACGGCAGTTCTGAGCGACAATTTCAGTTTCAGTTCGGATCCAGAGAATTTTACAGCATGGACCGGCTTCAGAATATTGACAACAGCACATTTTATGAAGAGCTTGCCGAGTGGGTGGAAGAGCAGAGCCTTATCGGTAACCTTCCGGAGCTTCCAGAAGGAATGAGTGCCGAGGAGATAGAAGTACTTTCGCCGGGATATATCTATGATGGAGCTATGAAGAATGCAAGGTATCAGATTTCCTTGCGATTATTGTATTTTAAGGAGGCATGAAACAATGACAGAGAATACCAACAGCAAAAGAGATGTGGTGCAGAGACACCAGTTTGCGGACTTTCTGAATATTGGAACGTCTGAGAAAGCAAAGTGGGTGCTGATGGGAGTTGGATTCACAACTCTGGATGAAACATTCGGTGCAGAGAGTGAATCTGAGAAGTATGTAAGCGAAGCATCTTCGTCTTCATCTGTCGTGTCTTACACATCGGTATTTCCGTTTGAAGCACGACTTATCAAGGACCAGGATGCAGTCAACGCACTGTACCATGTCGGCAGAAACCATTTGACAGGAAGCGATGCAGAGTTTGAATACTGCCGTGTAGAACTCTGGGATCAGAAGATGAGTGCTTCTGCACCAGTTGAAAACACATTTGCAGCCAGAAAGTTCCTGGTATCCGCAGAGCTGAGCGGAGTATCCGGGGAAAAGAAACAGAGCATGAGTGGAAATCTCAATGCAATAGGAGATCCGGTTGACGGATATTTCAACACAAAGACACAGACATTTGAAGAAGCTGCGGCTTAGAATTTGGAGGTAAAGTAATATGAGCATGTTAAAGATTTGTGGACAGGAATTAGAATTAGATCTGTTCGATGCAGACGTGATGGAAATATACGAGAAGTCTCTTGACAAGGTAGTGGAAAGATCAAAGGAAGCTAAGAAACATACGGAGTTGTCAAATGCAGAAGGCATTCGGGAAACGTGCGGAATCGTGAAAGACTTCTTCGATGAAATATTTGGAGAAGGAACATCCGAAAAGCTGTTCAAGGGCAAGGATAATCTGTTGGTTTGCATGGATGCATTTGGAATTGTTTCTTCTGAGGCTAACAAGATGAAAGGCCAGGCTACTGCACTTACTAACAAGTACAATATGAACCGGGCCCAGAGAAGACAGGACGGTAAGAAAAATAAGCATGGCAAGAACAGAGCAACAGTGACACAGATCGGCAATGCGGATGGTCGTGATAATTCATGAACCACGACTGCAACATGCTTATAGACTATCTTCCGGAAACAGTAGAAATTGAAGGTGTGGAGTATGAGATAGAATCAAATTTCCGCACCTTTATTTTGTTTGAGATGCTGATGCAGGATTCAGAACTTTCGGATTCGGAAAAAGCAATGCAAGGACTGAAACTGGCTTATCCAGTTATTCCGGATAATCTGGAAGCGGCGGTAGATGAACTGCTGTGGTTCTACGCCTGTGGCAAGAGGTGGAGAGAGAAGAGAGCTGGTTCGGTAGAAGGAGCTTCAGAAGTTCAGAGGATCTATTCTTTTGAGCATGACGATGACTATATTTACTCAGCATTTCTGACCCAATATCACATTGACCTGCAGGATATTAAGTATCTGCATTGGTGGAAGTTCAAGGCCTTGCTGAGAACATTATCCTCTGACTTGGAGTTCTGTAAAATTATGGAATACCGGAGTGTGGATATCAATGCGAATATGACAAAAGAGCAGAGAGATTTCTACCGCAGGAAGAAAGAGCTGTATGCTCTTCCGTTACCTGCTGACGAGGAAGAAAAAGTAGATGCAATAGCAGAAGCCCTTATGAACGGTGGGGACCTTACGGGACTGCTGTAGGAGGTGACTGGCTATTGAAGATGTAAAGAAGAAAATGATACGGGTAGAGTGCCCGTTGTGTAAATATAAAATGCCGTTGTTTTTTTGAAGAGACAGCGGAGTGTTCGGGTGTGATGGTATCCTGCAAAGGAAGAAACTGCCATGCTCGTTTTGAATTAAAGATTAAAGACGGAAAACAGATCAAGTAGTGCCATTACGAGCCGATGATTGAGCCGAAGAATTGAGGTGAGAGCATGGGCTATGATGGTACGCTGAAGTTTGATACCAGCATAGATAGTTCCGGATTCCAAGCCGGACTGAGTAAATTATCTGGACTTGCAAGTAGCGCAATCAAAGCTACTACAGCAGTCATCGGAGGTGCTGCATCAGCAGTTGCTGGTATTGGTGCGGCTGCAATCAAGGTCGGTTCTGACTTTGAAGCTGGAATGAGTAAGGTTCAATCCATTTCCGGGGCTTCTGCTACAGAAATTCAGCAACTAGCAGAAAAAGCAAAAGAGATGGGAGCTAAGACGAAGTTCTCAGCTACCGAAAGTGCTGAAGCGTTCCAGTATATGGCAATGGCTGGCTGGAAGACCGGAGATATGCTGAACAGTATCGAAGGTATCATGAACCTGGCTGCTGCATCTGGAGAAGACCTGGCAACTACCAGTGATATTGTCACCGATGCTATGACCGCCTTTGGATTGGCGGCTGACGGGACAACAACGATCATCAAAGACGGATACACGAAAGAAGTATCCAACGCCACACACTTTGCAGACGTACTTGCAAAGGCGGCATCCAATTCCAATACGAACGTAGGAATGATGGGTGAGACGTTTAAGTATGTGGCACCTGTGGCTGGGGCTTTAGGATTCAGTGTTGAAGACTGTGCTACAGCAATCGGCTTGATGGCAAACTCCGGTATCAAAGCAAGCCAGGCTGGTACGTCTCTGAGGTCTATCTTTAGCCGAATGGCTAAGCCGACCGATGAAGTAAAGGCAGCTATGGATCAGCTTGGAGTATCTCTGACGAACAGTGATGGCTCCATGAAGTCTCTGAAAGAGGTTATGAAAGACCTTCGTTCCGGATTTGCCGGACTGACAGAGGCGCAGAAAGCACAGATGGCATCAGCTCTTGGTGGACAGGAAGCCATGAGTGGATTGCTTGCCATTGTAAATGCATCAGATGAAGATTACCAGAAGCTGGAGGATTCTATCTACGATGCGGACGGTGCAGCTAAAGAAATGGCTGACACCATGAACGATAACCTGCAGGGAGCTATCACGCTCTGTAAGAGTGCATTAGAGTCTGTAGGTATCGTCCTGTATGAAGAAGTACAGGAACCAATGAAAGAGACGGTCAAAGCCATAACTAGCATGGTTGAGGATATAAACGAAGCCATGGCTGAAAAGGGATTTGACGGTCTGATTGAAGCGTTCGGAAATTCTATCGCTGAGTTGGCAAAGATGGCTGTAGATGCCGCACCGACACTGATCGGAGTAGCGGAAGATCTGGTAGGCACATTTATAAATGCCATCATGGAGCATCAGGAAGAATTTGCCGAAGCAGGAGCAACTTTAGTTGCTGAACTTGTAAAAGCAATCATGAATGTAGCCGGTGACATGTGGTCTGCCGGGATTTATCTATTCACGGAATTTCTACAGGCTCTGAGTGACCACTCTGAGGAAATCGGGCAGTCATTCGGAGAAATGCTTGGCAAAATCGGTGAGGCAGTACAGGAAAATACACCGCTTATCATCCAGGCTGCAAAAGATTTCGTAGCTGGATTTTGCGAGGGTCTGAGTGCAGAGTTTCCTGGCATGTCTTCGCTGATCGAAGGATCCTTAACGGATTCATAGATTCGGCAAGCACTATAATCCAGGGAATTGTAGATGTGGTTTCTAACCTGTTCAGCGTGATTGACGGAGCTGATCCTGGAGCACTGGAGGCTGTTGGCTATGCAATCGGTGTGATTGCTGGCTCTATCGCAGCTTTAAACGTTGCTCAAAGTGTTATTCAGCCTTTAAGCACACTATTCTCCATACTGAAGACATTAAAGGGTGGAATTAGCGGAATTTCCGGAGTCATCGGAAAAGTCGTAGAAGGATTCGCACTCTGGAGTGGTGGAGCCGGTTCGCTCATGGAAGTCCTGGAGCTGGAGTTCCCTAAGATTGCTGGTATCTTCAGTTCTATTGGTGGAGCGGTACAGAAAGTAATCGGATTCTTTGCAGAGTTCGGTTCTACCATAGCCGGAATTGGTTCAATTATTGCCGGAGCGATTCTCGCAGTTACCAATTTCGTAGATATGTTCGTGAACGGCTTCAGTGCTGTAAAAGAAGCTCTTATGGTGGTCGGCATTGCGCTGGCGGCTGTCGGAGCGGTTATCCTGGGTGCACCTGCATTGGTAGCTGCTGCGATTGCCGGAATTGTAGCTGCGGTTGCAACGGCGGTTGTGGTCATCAAGGAACACTGGGATCAGATCGTAGAATTTTTCCAGAGCATACCGGATAAGCTAAGCGAACTTGGTTTGGCTATCGCTGAATGGGGCTCTGGCGTCCTGGATAGCATAGGTGAATTCATCGGCTCTGTGATTGAGTGGTTCTCCGAATTGCCAGGAAAAATCATAGATGCAATCAGCTCACTGGCAGAAAGTTTTGTCGAGTGGGGAGCTTCTATGCTGGAGACAGCATCAGAGGTCACAACGCAGATTATTGATTCAATCATACAGTTTTTCTCCGAATTGCCTTATAAAATCGGGTATGCGATTGGATTTGTGATCGGTACGCTGATTGAATGGGGAGCAAATGTGATCAACTGGATCGCAACGAATGTTCCTCAGATGATTGACAATATCACCACGTTTTTCTCTGAATTGCCAGGAAAAATATGGGATTGGCTGGTAAATACCTACAACAAATTTGTTGAGTGGGGAAGCCAGATGCTCCAGAAAGCCGGAGAGGTGGCAAGCAACTGCATAGACAGTATTGTTACATTCTTCTCTGAGCTACCTGGCAAAATTTGGAACTGGCTGACGGACGCATTCAATAGATTTGTGACCTGGGGATCTAATACCCTACAGAAAGCAAGAGAAGTTGGAGCTAATACGATAGACACAATCGTTAATTTCTTCTCGCAGTTACCAGGAAAAATCTGGGCGTGGTTGAGTAACACCATCCAGAAAGTGATCCAGTGGGGATCCGATATGGTGGCGAAGGGAAGACAAGCGGCATCCGATCTGTGTAATGCAGTCATAAATGGAGTGGCAAATTTACCATCTCAGATGGCAAGCGTTGGCTACAACATTGTAATGGGTGTATGGAATGGAATTTGTAATGCCGCCGGTTGGTTCAGAAGACAGGTGTCATCGTTCTTCTCCGGAATTGTTGATGGTGTGAAGAGCGCACTGGGTATTCATTCTCCATCAAAAGTATTTGCTGATGAAATCGGTAAGTGGATCCCACCTGGTATCGGCGTAGGTATCGAAGCTGAAATGCCAGATCTGTATAAGCAGATGGACGATGAAATGTCAGCTCTTGGAAAGCGGATGCAGACAGCTGTTAATGTGGAAACCGGAAAGATTGCGGTGGATAAAAAAGTCAGCACAGCATACAAAGTGGAAAAAGAAAAACAGGAAGTCTTTGAGAGCGGAGACACAACGGTAGAGATCAGCGGAGAGACACATGTGCATGTAGACCTGGATAGCCGGGAAATCGGAGAAGCTACGACACCGATTGTGGATGAAAACATGGCAAGAATTGATACACACAAGAAGAGAGGAGGCTAATCATGTCGGGAGTAGGAATCACGTTTGATGAAACGCATTCGTTCCGGGACTGGGGCTTAAAGCTCAAGAAGATAGAGATCGGAATACCGAAAGCAAAAACTGAATATGTGAGCGTACCGGGCATGAATGGCGATCTCGACCTTACGGAAGCTCAGAATGGCGGTATCAAGTATGAAATGCGTGAACTGAAATTCACATTTGGAGTAAGGAACTGCAGTTATGAAAATGGAGCGGTCTGATTAGCCAGATCGCTTCTGATATCCAGGGAGTAGAAAAGAGGATTATCCTGGATACGGATAAGGGATTCTATTATGTCGGAAGATGTGAGGTTGATACCAGCAAGTCAAATGATGTTACAGCTGAGATAGCAGTCACATGCACATGCGAGCCATATAAGATAAGCGTTGCATCGTCAGACGAACCGTGGAAGTGGGATACATTCAACTTCCTCAATGGAGTGATCCGGAATACGTCAGACATTACGATCAGCTCTGCTTCTGGATGGCAGAAAGTTACGCTGGACGGTTGGATTCACAATGAAACGCTTAGAATCGTATCAAATGCGGAGATGAAAGTAAGATACCGTAATTCGACCTACACGATATCTGTTGGCGAGAATATCATGTACGATCTCATCCTGTACAAAGGGACGAACGACTTATACTTCCAGGGGACAGGCAAGATCACACTGATTCACAGGGGAGGGATGTTGTAGATGTATACAATTAAAGCCTATGTGGACGGTGAAGAGTACACAATCCATGATTCCAGGGTAAAGGCACTGACGGTTGGAGGAAAGCCATACTTTGAAGTGGGCGATAACATCAACGGCTCTGCATCTTTTAGCGTATACCCGAATCATCCGTATTACGACAAGGTTAAGAAGTTGACAACGGATATTATTTTTTACCGGGATGACGAACCGGAGTTTTACGGGAGAGTGCTTTATGACGATGAAGACTTTTCCGGAACAAAGAAAGTGTTCGTAGAGGGAGAGCTTGCCTTTTTGTGTGACAGCATCCAGAGACCGAAGGTATACCACAACATCTCTGTGAAAGCATACGTGCAGGATCTGATAGATATTCACAATTCGCAGGTAGAAGAAAGAAAGCAGTTTACTGTCGGACGTGTTACAGTTAAGGATTCCAATGATTCGTTGTACCGATATTCCAATTACGAAGACACCAGGACAACTTTTAAAGAGAAACTGATAAGCAGACTTGGAGGACATTTGGTTATCCGGCATGTAGACGGACTTAGAATCCTAGACTACCTGTCGGACGAAGACTACTACACGAAAAATACCCAGGGTATCCGGTTTGGAAAGAATCTGCTGGATTTCTCGAAGAACATGGATGCATCTGATTTGGTCACATGTGTAATTCCACTGGGAGCGAAGCTGGACGAAGAAGACCAGGATCCGTCATTAGAAGCCATCTCAGATCAGAGAATAACAATCGCAAGTGTCAATGGAGGCGTTGACTATGTAACAGATGATAATGCTGTAAGGGAATACGGAAAGATTTATAAGACGGTTACGTGGGATGATGTATCTCTTCCGGAAAATCTGATGAAGAAAGGTGAAGAATATCTGAAGTCTGCTCAGTTTGAGAAGATGGTTCTGGAACTGAAAGCAGTAGATCTGAATCTGAAAGATGATTCCTTCCAAAGATTTGAGGTGGGAAACAAAATTCAATGTACGTCAACGCCGAACGGTCTGGATAAAGAGTTTCCTCTGACGAAAAAGAAGACCTATATTACCAGCTTCAAAGATAATACGGTAACACTTGGAGATGAAACAAGCTCTGTTTCCTATACATCGTCAAACCGCCAGAATACGGCTGAAATGGAAAAGACGATAAAATCCTTGCCGAGTAAGTCGGAAATCTTGCAGGAGGCTCTCAGAAGCGCACAGGACCTCATAAATAAACAGGTAGCCAGTGGATATGCAGTACACGTTCCGAATGAGTTCATTGTTGCTGATGATGTGGATTATAAGAACAAAGCTAAGAACCTGTGGAGATGGGGGCTTGGCGGTTTTGCTCATTACAGCCATGGATATGACGGACCGATAGACGGAGTGGCGCTTACCATGGACGGGAAGATCAATGGTGAAATGCTCCTGGTAAATTCCGTTAAAACAGAATCGCTTGATGCTGGATACCGGACATCGGTAGAAACAAAGATATCGGAGAGTGAGACGGCAGCCAAGGAACATGCTGATGATAAAGTCAGAGTAGCCAGAGAGGAGATCGAGAATTCAATTTCCAACCTGGAGAATAAGATTTCACTGTCAGTACGAAGCGTGAAGGAAACAGTTGCCCGGAAGAACTATATAGTAGGTGGTGAGCAAGAAACACTGAATCTTGACAAATTCACCCTGTCTGGTTCAACGGGAATCTGTAAAGTTGAAAAAGCTGAGTTCCTAAACAAGAACGCATTCAAGCTGACATTTTCCGGGACTGGATCAATCACATTGACACAGAGCCTTGGAACTTTAGAAGCTGGCAATTACAAGATTGCAGTGGAAGCTGCATATCCGGAAGGGGCAAGGTACAGACCGTCCTATATTCAGTACGGATTCTCGGAGAACAAAAGCACAGCGTATCTGAGCGGGTACAAAGCTGATGAATTTCAGACGTTCGGGAAAGAAGTAAAAATCACGAAAGCAACGAAGTCTGTAGCAATCACAGTATATGGAAATTCCGGGAATATTCTGTACGTCACAGATATTAGATGCCTAAGAGATATGCAAGAGTTGCTTGACGATTTAAACGCCAGAGTAGATGTGGAGATTGGGAAAGTGTCAGCATCGGTATCTGAGGTTTATGAAAATTCGCTCCACAACTATTGCAGTAACGGAAGTTTCTCGGATAGCAAAGATAAGTTTACCGGATGGAGCAGAAGTGACACAGCACAGATAACGCAGACAACTTTCAACAATAGAAGCTGCGCAAAGATTCAAAACACGACTTCGACATACAATATCTCCTGGTATCAGAAACCATGGGCAAAAAGGGGAATGTCACAGTCAGATTTAAAGCGGCATGTGCTTCTGAAGATGCCAGCACGGCACGCATAAGAGTAACCATTGACGGAAAGACATTCTACACCGCTGCCGGAGAACTGAGCAGTATCTGGAAACAGTTCGAGTTTACTTCATATGCTACACCGTCGTATTTTTACACGTACTTTTATAACTATGTTGCAAATACGACCGTTTACATCACAGACGTTGAAATATTAGGTTACTTGAACACATATGCAGAGTCGCAACTTTCAATTTTGAAAGATTCCATCACTGCAGAAGTAACAAGGGCACAAGGGGCTGAAGAAAAGCTAACAGCATCTATCAAGGTCAATGCCAATAACATCACCTCAAAGGTAAGCAAAGGTGATATGGGTTCTTACATCACGCAGTATTACAACAATGTGATTATAGCTTTCAATAAAAATTCAAAATACGTGCAGATTAACCCAGGAGAAATTGCTATTTACAATTACGGAGTAGAGAACTCTAAGAAGCGTGCTGTATTCGATGAATCGGGTAATCACTTTTACAGAGATGGGTATTATGTCGGAGCGATCGGCACAAACCAGTGGTCAGGGAACAATGCTCATAAGGGATTAGTGTTCGACTTGGAATCGCAAGGGAAGTATATGGCATTTGCACAAAAAGCAAGTGCCTCAGCTACTTCCTATACTACGATGCTATGTTTCAGCCGGGCGAACAGTATCTATGATGAGTACGGAGTGAATCTTGGGTGTAATCTGATTGGTAACTGGTATACATTAAAAAATTTCAAAATCGGCAGTATCTCAGCAGGAGGCTACACAGCTTTTAGCGGAGCAATACCGATTGTGTGCGAGATAACGAATAACGGGAATAGCTGGACGTATTCCCATCTGAGAGTCTACAACGGCATTATTGTCGGTTACTGGAATTAGGAGGTGAGAGCATGGAGCTTATATTTCCGAAAGGCGAAGAACCTAAAAAAACAGCAAAAAACAGTGTAGCTATAGGAACTATCAAAAGAGAACAGGAGGTAGAAAAAGATGGAAGAGAGAACAAAACCAAACAAACCGATTAGTGTGATTTATGCGGATGCAAAGCAGGCGCTTACAAGACAGGTTGGAAATACGATGGCAGCTTACGGGCTGCCTATTTTTATGGCAGAGGGAATTTTGAGCGGAATCCTGGCTGAGATCCGAACCAATGCCGGAAACGAACTGGCAGACGATACCGCAAGGTATGAGGAAGAAATGAAGGGGTATTACGAAGCCCAAATCAAAGAAAAAGAGGAGGCTTTTGAGAAAGAGAAAGCAGAACTGATCCGGACGTTCGAGGAGCCAGCTGTCCTGGAAGAAACAGAAGAAGTGGAAACGACAGGGTCAGAAAAGGCTCCATCTGAACCTCCGGTGATTATTGAAGCGAAGGAGATTGTTGAGGAAACGGAGGTGGACTAAATGGCAGATATTTCCCAGGAGATAGATCAGCTCAGAAATGCGGTTTATGGTGAAGAAGTAAGAGGCGCTTTTATCTCCTGTATGCAGAAAATCCATGAGGAGAATGAAAGCTACGATAGCATCAAAAAAAGTGTAGATGCATCAGCCGCAACTGTGAAAAAGCAGGTAGAAGCAATCGACACTAAATCCGCGGAAGTTCAGAAAGCTTTGCAGGATTTAGCTAACTCAATTTCCAACGGAAAAAAAACAGCAGACAGCACTTGAAGATGCTACCAAGAATGGAAAAACACAGCAGACAGCCACAGAGAAAGCTACAGGGGATTCTAAAATTCAGCAAGCCGCTACCGAAAAAGCTACGTCAGATAGTAAAACTCAGCAGGCGGCATTACAGAAGGTGGTGGATTCTGCGAAACAAGTAGATTCTGCCATCCAGGCATCAGTTTCAGCTGCAAACCAAGCGGCGAGTAACGCAAATCAAGCAGCGAGCCTAGCGGCTGATGCTACTTCTAAAGCTACATCTGCTACAGCTAATGCGGTACAGGCAACGAAAGATGCGAATGCTGCTACTACCGCTGCAAACAAAGCAGAAGAGCAAAGAGCCGGCTGAGACTTCAAGAAGTGCAGGCGTGAAGAAGCCAGA
>ENA-OQJT01000009-OQJT01000009.1-human-gut-metagenome-genome-assembly--contig:-NODE-9-length-36649-cov-1.337550_pt1 | contig 36649 bp, 37 predicted proteins | sample MGYA00242612_ERZ504779 | MGnify/ENA primary metagenome ERZ504779 (study PRJEB26092, sample SAMD00036366) | human gut metagenome | host: Homo sapiens | study: EMG produced TPA metagenomics assembly of the...
TGCTGGTTGAGGATAATGAGTTGAATAGAGAAATTGGTGTTGAAATTTTGCAGATGACAGGGCAGAAGTGGAAACAGCGGAAAATGGAAAATCGCAGTTGAAAAGTGGAAGCTTCTCCGGAAGGATTGTATGATCTTGTTTTTATGGATATCCAAATGCCTGTCATGAATGGTTATGAGGCAACTGCAGCAATCAGGAGCCTTCCGGGTGAAAAGGGAAAACTGCCTATTGTTGCCATGACTGCCAATGCTTTTGCAGAAGATGTACAGCTGGCAAAAAATACAGGCATGAATGGACATATCGCGAAACCGCTGGATATGAATAAGCTGAATGATGTTCTGGAAAACTGGCTGTAATTGTTTCCCAATTATTGAATTAATGATTTTATCAGGAAAGAATGAGGAAAATACGAGGATGAAAAAGGCAAAACAATGTCTGATAGCATTACTGTCAGGTGTGCTTTTAGCAATTACTGTTTTGTCTGGCTGTGGACAATCTCAAAAAGCAGTATCTAAAAATGACGATCACCTTACCGTGTATCTGTGGGAAAATCGTTTAATGAAAAATATTGTACCCTATATCCATGAGCAGTTTCCAGATCAGGATATTGAGTTTATTACCGGTAACAATGATACCGATTTATATAGCTATTTTGAGGAACATGGTGAACTGCCGGATATCATAACCGTACGTCGATTTTCTGGAAAAGATGCACAGGATCTGGAGCCATATCTAATAGATTTTGCTTCTTATGATGTGGTTTCCAGGTATTACTCCTATGCATTGCAATATTATAAAAATTCAAAAAATGAGATTCAGTGGCTTCCTGTCTGCGGTATACCGCAGACGATTATTGCCAACAAGACATTGTTTGAACAGTATGGAATCAAGATACCGAAAAACTATAAGGAATATGCACAGGCATGTCAGCAATTTTTATGATAATGGTATAAAACCGTATTCCCTGGATCTTGCAGAAGACTGGTCTGCTCATGAGGTGATTCAGACAGGTGCAATTGGGGAATTCATGAGTCTGGATGGAATCGAATGGAGAAGCTCAGCTGAAAGTGCATCAGGGATATCGCGTTTGATGATGCGTTATGGAAACGTATTTTTTCAGAAACCAATACATTTTTGAAGGACTCACATTTTACAAGTGATGATATCAGCGTCGATATTAATACTGCAACGCAGATGTTCCTTGAGGGAAAAGCAGCAATGTTTCATGGTTATCCGGCACTTATGCAGGAATTTCAGGAACAGATGGATGCAGAATTAACTCGTATACCGTTTTTTTCACAGATTTCGGATGAAGCTTTTATAAATATGACCCCTTCTCTGAATATTGCATTTAACAAAGAACTGGAAAAAGATCAGGAAAAACTGGACCTGGCATTCGATGTCCTGGAGTGTATGATTTCAAAAGAAGGACAAACATTGATCGCAGATGGAAAGGGTGTAATTTCATTAAATGTAGATGTTCCAAACATGATGGAAGATGTACCTGGACTGGAAGATGAAATTAATAATAATTCTGTTTATATCCGATATTCTGCTCAAAAATCATTTGATGCCAGTCTTGAGGCTGTTCACGGATTATTGTCAGGGGAAATGGATGAAACACAGGCTTATGATGCTTTTCGCAGCACAATGAACAGTAAGGATTCAAAAGAAAAAAACAACAATAAATTTTGAAAATGAATATTCCATTTCGCTAAATGATAAAAACGGTCGTGATGCGGCATCTTCTATTTTAACTACGATTAGAGAAGAAAATGATGCTCAGCTGGCTTTGACACCATATTATTATTTTACTTCCTCCATTTACAAAGGGGAGTGTACCTGCAGCCGGGTTGGTCTGATGACAGCAAAGAGTTTAGATACACCATTATACCTGGCAAAAATCAATGGCAAAGAGATTTATGAACTTGCGGAGAAATATCTTGCTGATTCTGATGAGAAATTCCATATAACCAATAAATATGAATTACCAATTGCATCCGGTATGAAATTAATCTTCAGGCAGGAGGAAAACGGATTCTCATTAAAGGACATAGAAGTAAATAAGAAAAAAATAGACAAAGACAAGGAGTGCTCTATTCTTCTTACAGAAACCACAATGTCTGTTTTGAAAAAAATAAATCCGGAATGTGAGATCAGGCAGCTTGGAAACACAACATTATCAAGTGCATGGACTGCAGCAATGGAAAACGGACAGCAGCCGTCAGCACCGGAAGATTATATAGAGGTTGAAAAATAAAAGTGGGAACAGAACAGGCGAAAAACAAAAAGAAAAAAAGATGATAGTACCATTGTTCTTTTTAATTCTTATCTTTTTAAACTTAATTTTTGTAAAGTTCCTTTTGAACAGGATGAACAGCTATATCGCAGAAAACGGGAAAAGCAGTATGGGAGCAGTTGTTGAACAGATACAGCAGACCTATGATCTGCAGGTGAATGGATACTACAGTCGGCTGCGTATGCTTGAGGATTCTCTTACTCAAGAGGGAGTGAGATCTATTGAACTGGATAGAAACAAAAAGTTCTTTGAGGCATGGCAGAAAGAATCTGAAAGTACACTTATATTTCTCCAGGAAAATGGAAAGGCAATAACCACTGATGGAACAAAACTTCGGGTTGACATGCCAAGTAAACTTTTGTTGGATTTGAGGAACGGATATAATATTGGAAAATTGGTTTCTCTTGATTACAACCAGAAGAAAAAAGATGGTTATCTGGTTGCAATTCCATGTCAGGAATATACGATTAATGGGGAAACTTATACGGCAATTGGAACCTTGTATGATCATTCAAAATTAGATTCCATGTTAAGTGTGAAAAGCTATAACGGGAATGCGTATCTGTTTATGCTGGATAACGACGGAAATATTACTTATACAAATCAGAAAGAAGATAAATTTTTCAGGAACTATTTCTTGTTAAAGCATTTAAAAGGAGATCAGGCTATCACCAAGGAAGAGGCTGATTCTCTTCAAAAAAAGCTGGATGGCAGAGAACAGGGGGTAGAACTTGTGGAAAGTGACAAACCTTACTATCTGGGATACTGTCCAATAGAAAATAATAACACCATGCTGATCTGTATTGTAGAAAAGAGTGTTGTAGATAATGTACTAAGAGATTATCAGAAAACAATAGTGTTTGAAACAATACTCATGGCAGGCTTTATACTTTTGCTTTTTGCCGGATTATTCTACAGTATTTCCAGACGCAGTCTTGCTGAGCAAAAAGCTGAATACGAAAAAAGAAATAATGAGATTCAGACGCAGGCAATGAAGGAAATGGAGGAGTCCAATAAAAAACTGAAAAAAGCAAAGGACATTACAACGGAAGCCTTGCAGACCGCTGAAAATGCAAATAAGGCGAAAACAGATTTCCTGTCCAATATGTCACATGATATTCGTACACCAATGAATGCAATTATCGGCATGACATCATTGATCAGACATGATGCCGGTAATAAAGCGAAAGTAATAGAGTATGCAGATAAAATAGACATTTCATCACAGCATCTGTTAGGAATTATTAATAATGTTCTGGATATGAGCAAAATTGAGGCAGGAAAAACAGTTTTTAAGTATACCGATTTTTCCATCTTGGATTTTATTACAGAACTCAATACCATATTCCATTCACAGATAGACGAAAAAAATCAGACTCTTACAATCATAAAAGAAAACATCCGGCACGAGTGGGTGAACGGAGATCAGGTTCATCTGATGCAGATTTTCAGCAACTTGGTTTCTAATGCAGTGAAGTACACGCAGGAAGGTGGAAAAATTCATTTTCTGGTAGAAGAATGTGAGACAAAGTCATCTGTCTACGCAAAGTACCGTTTCTTGGTCAGCGATAATGGCATGGGAATGTCGGCAGATTTCAAAGATACAATTTTTGATGCTTTTACTCGTGCTGAAAGTTCTATGACGAATAAGATACAGGGAACTGGTCTTGGAATGGCTATTACCAAAAATCTGGTTGAAGCAATGGGAGGTACCATTGATGTGGAGAGTGAATTGGGACAGGGAAGCTGTTTTGAGGTTCTTATAGATCTGAGAATAGCAGAAGATAGATTTGTTTCTTCAGCAGAACAGGCAGAAAAGGATGAACCGGCTGGCAATGTCCTGAAAGGAATGAGGTTTCTGTGTGCAGAGGACAATGAGCTGAATGCAGAAATCCTGATGGAATTGTTAAAGATTGAGGGTGCAGAGTGTACAATCTGTGAAAATGGTAAAAGGGTCTTAGAGGCATTTGAGCAGTCTGCTCCGGGGGATTATGACATGATCCTGATGGATGTGCAGATGCCGGTTATGAATGGTTATGAGGCAACAAAAGCAATCCGAAGAAGCTCCCATGAACTGGCAAAGACAATTCCAATCATTGCTATGACCGCCAATGCGTTTTCTGAGGATATCCAGCATTCTCTGGCAGCCGGTATGAATGCCCATGTTTCAAAACCGGTTGAGATGAAGGTACTGGAAAAGACGATCAGAAGCATAAAATCCGGCGGGGGGCACCGAAATGCAGCTCATTGAACAGTGACAAATGGATATGGAAAAGAGCTGATGAAAGAATCTGGCATTGCCAGAACTTTCAATCAGCTCTTTTTTTATCATCAGTTCCCTCTTGACATTTTTTCATTTCCTGCTATACTTATCAAAAGTAATTACTAAAGATAACTAATTTTTAAACAGAAAGGAACCTTTTCCATGACACAGGAAAAATTAAAGCAGTTCCTGGATGCGTGTTTTGATGCAAAGCGTCTGATCGAGAAGCTCCCGGACCTGCCGGACGGTATGAAGCCGCGGCAGGTGCATGTGCTGGATGCGGTGAATGAGATTCAGAAAAAGCAGGGCTTCTGCCGCGTCAGCGACATCAGCAGCTATATGAACACAACGCTGCCGAGCATCACCAAGCTGGTGCAGGAACTGGAGGAGAGAAATCTTCTCGTGAAACAGGCGGATGAAAAAGATAAGCGCGTGATCAACCTGACACTGACCGAAGAGGGAAAAGAGTTTGTGGAACTCCGCGTGACGCACTTTCACGGGGAATGGGCATCCCGCCTGCCAGATCTGGACGACGCGGTGGTGGACGAATTTGTGCATGCAATCACACGGATGCAGGAAACGATGCCGGGAATAAAAGGAGTGAAAAACAATGGCAAAAGAAAATAAGAAAGAAGTATCGTTTGTAGAGGGACCGATTTTCCAGTCCCTGATCCGCTTTGCGCTGCCGGTGCTCGGCGCGCTGATTCTGCAGGCGGCTTACGGTGCGGTCGACCTTCTCGTGGTCGGCTGGTTCGGCGATGCGTCGAGTATTTCCGCTGTCGGAACCGGAAGCAACTTCATGCAGATGGTAACACTTATCATCACCAGCCTTGCGATGGGTTCGACCGTTATGATCGGCCAGCACATCGGCGAGGGCAAGCCGGATAAGGCCGGCAAAACCGTGGAAACCTCGATTGTTCTGTTCGCCATCATCGGTGTCGTCATGACGGTGATTCTGGAGCTGTTCGCAGGCCCGATCGCCAATATTTTACAGGTCCCGGCGGAGTCTTTTGACAAAACCGTCCTCTACCTGCGGATCTGTTCCGGCGGTATTCTGATCATCATCGCGTACAACGTCATCAGCAGCGTGCTTCGCGGAATCGGTAATGCAAATCTGCCGCTTTTATTCGTCGGCATCGCCTGCGCAGCCAATATTGCCGGAGATCTGTTCTTCGTCGGTGTGCTGAAACTGGACGTTGCGGGAGCAGCGCTTGCGACGGTTCTGGCGCAGCTGATTTCTGTCATCGCCTCCATGGGTGTGTTGAAAAAAGGCAATCTGCCGATTGAATTCAAAAAAGAAGACTGCCGCATCGACCATGACGAGCTGAAGAAAGTCCTGAACGTCGGTGTGCCGATCGCGCTGCAGGAGACGACCGTACAGATTTCCTTCCTTGTGATCAACTCGATCATCAACGGCATGGGCCTTATGCCGTCCGCCGGATACGGTGTGGCGCAGAAGCTGACCTCATTCATCATGCTGATCCCGTCCTCTGTGATGCAGTCTGTGTCAGCATTCGTGGCACAGAACACCGGAGCCGGAAAGAAAGACCGCGCGTGGAAGGGCTTCCTCACCGCAATCGCAACGGGCTGCTCTCTTGGAGTTGTGATTTTCTGCATCGGTTTCTTCGGTGGAAGTGTCATCTCCAGAATCTTCACGAGCGATCCGGCCGTTATCGAGCAGAGCGCCGCTTACCTGCGCGGTTTCGCACCGGAATGTATTCTGACCTGTGTGCTGTTCAGCAGCATCGGATACTTCAACGGCCGCGGCATCAGCATCCCGGTTATGATCCAGGGAATCACCTCCGCCTGCCTGATCCGTATTCCGCTGGCGCTGTTCTTCTCACACCTGCCGAATACGAACCTGACCTTCGTCGGCATGTCCACCCCGATCACAACCGTATACGGCATCTGCTTTTTCATGATCTGCTTTGCACGGTTAAAGAAAAAAGGGCAGATGTAATTGAATCAAACATAACAGAACTGCCTGGGAAACGGCACGGAGCGATCCGCCGTTTCCCAGGCAGTTTTTGGTATTGTTTGTCCGGAACTTTTTTGATACAATACAGACAGAAAGAGCGGAACCCTGTTCAGAAGGGACAGAACAGACGGAAAGGGGAAGAGGAGTGGATAACAGAGAAATCATCAATGAGACACTGGTCCATCTGTTTCACGAGATACAAAAACTGGAAGAAGAGGCGATCATTACCGAGGATTTCAAGGATCTGACGAACAACGATATGCACATCATAGAAGCCGTCGGCCTGGAGGGCGGCAATATGTCATCGATCGCGGCAAAGCTCGACATCACGGTCGGATCGTTGACAACGTCGATGAACAGTCTGGTGAAAAAAGGCTACACCGAGCGGGAGCGCAGCGAGAAGGACCGCCGGATCGTCTACATCCACCTGACCGGAAAGGGACGGCAGGCATTCCATCATCACGCAAAATTCCACGAGCAGATGACGGATGCCGTGATGGCGGAACTCGGAGAAGAGGAAGTGCAGGTGCTCGGGAAAACGCTGAAAGCGCTGACGGACTTCTTTCGGTCATATAAAAAATAGAAACAAAAAGGCTTTTGCAGCCGGGACAGAATCAGAAAAATCTGTCCGGTATGCAAAAGCCTTTTTCGCATGGAAACGCATAGAAAAATGCTATTTTTCTACGCCGTTCTTCTCACAGATATCCGCGAGCACACACCGTTCACAGTGCGGTGTCGTCCTCGCAGTACAGACCTCGCGTCCGTGCTCCACAAACCGGTGGCAGAGCGAGCTTCCTTCTTCCGGCGGCACAATTTTCCAGAGTGCCATCTCCACCTTCTTCGGATCCTTGCAGTCATGCACGAGCCCGATGCGGTTGCACAGCCGGATGCAGTGCGTATCCGTCACAATCGCAGGCTTTTTGAATACATCGCCCATAATCAGGTTCGCACTTTTCCGTCCCACGCCCGGGAGCTTCAAAAGTGCGTTAAAGTCATCCGGCACCTGGCTGTGGTACTCGTCGCGCAGCATGCGCATGCAGGCGTTGATGTCGCGTGCCTTGCTCTTTCCAAGACCGCACGGCCGCACAATTTCCTCGATTTCCTCCGGTGTCGCGTTTGCCAGCGCATCGATATCAGGATACTTTGCGTAGAGATCCTCCACCACAACATTGACCCGCGCATCGGTGCACTGTGCGGCCAGGCGGACACTGACGAGCAGCTTCCACGCCTGGTCATAGTCAAGCGTACAGTCGGCGTCAGGATATTCTTGTTTCAAACGTTCAATGACGGCAAGCGCCAGTTCTTCTTTTGTCATCGTGTTAAACTCCCATTCTCAAAGATATTAAAACAGCGAAAGCTATCAGGATCCTTTCTCGCGTGCTGCCTTCCGAAGCTGCAGCGGCGTCGTGTGAAACCGCTCGCGGAAGAGGCGGTGAAACAGCTTATCGTTTGTAAAGCCATGCTTTTCCGCGAGCGTGCCGACCGGCAGATCCGTGGCGATCAGGTCGCGGTAGATGCGGGAAAGACGGTAGGAATTCAAGTATTCCAGATACGTCGTTTCCATGTTCTGGCGGAAGAAGCGGCAGAAATATTCCGGCTGCAGCGAGACAACATCGGCAGCCTCCTTCAGCGTAATCGGCCGCTGGTAATTTTCCTGCGTGTACGTCAGAATCGTATCGAGCCGTGTCTGCGTCCGGGAGCTCATCGGGTGGTGCGCAAGCGGGCTCTTCTCAGAAAATTTTGTGTAGAGCAGATCGAGAAACGTAAAAAGCTCCCGCTGGAACGTCAGCAGATAGCCGTCGGGCATTTCCTCATGAAGCTGCATCATCGAAAGCAGAAGACGCCGGAACTGGCTGATATTTTTCTGCACTTCCGGATTCGTACTGTCGTAGTCAATCGAGAACCAGAGCTGTGACGGATCAGGCAGATAGTTCGCAAGGAACGCATCCGGAATCTGCATCAGAATCGAGCGGTTTCCCGTGGACGGACAGCGCGCCGTGTGGATACGCCCGGAATTGATCAGCAGAAATTGACCCGGAAGGACGGTCTTGGTGCGGTCCGAGAGCGTGACAATGGAGGAACCCTCCAGAATATAAATAATTTCCAGCGCGTCGTGCCAGTGCGGCGGCGAAAAACTGCCGAAATCGTCGGTTACACGAAATTCGATGCTGCGGTTCGGCTGCAGCGTGATGTGTTCCTGGCGTGTCTGGCGCGGCAGATGATCTTTGCGTGGCATAAAAAACTCCTTTTTGTTCAACTTAGTGTATCACTATCTTATCACGAAACCCCCGAATTGGGTATAGCAATTTTTGTATGAAGTTGTTATAATAAATGAACACAAAGCCACGTCACATACGGCTTCGTGCAAACTCAATCTAAAGAAAAGTGAAGGAAGAAAACGTATGTATCAAGTATGGAGTAACTTTTTAAATCCCGGCCAGATCGCCATGCTGGGAATCGTGGTCACCTTTCTGCTGACCTTTCTGGCGTTAAAGCATCCATTTTCCTTTCTGCCGAGCGATCACGGCAGAGAATTTGCCGTAAACGGCGGCCTCTCTCGCGGAAAACTGCGCGGCGTCGGCCTCGTGATCGTCATCTGTTTCCTGATCGGAAGCGTATTGTTCCTGCCTCTTGGTGCCGAGTATGCGATCTACGCGATCCTGCTCGTCTGCATCATGCTGAGCGGCTACCTCGATGATGCATCCGAAACCCCGTGGAGCGATTACAAAAAAGGCGCGATTGACCTCGTCATCTCCATTGTGACCGTCATCACCTTTGTGAATTACAATTCCACCACGATCTACTTCGGAAGCATGTCCCTTACCATTCCGAAAGTGGTCTACATAATCCTCGGCATCATCCTGATCTGGATTTCGATCAACGTTACAAACTGTTCCGACGGTGTCGACGGACTCTGCGCGAGCCTTTCCTGTGTGGTTATCTTCGCGTTCAGTATGATTTTCCACGATGTCCTTGGAAGCTTCACCGTAGCCAATTACCTGTTCGTGGCAGCACTTCTCGCGTACCTGTATTTCAACACCTCGCCGAGCAGCATGCTGATGGGAGACGCCGGTTCGAGAGCACTTGGCTTCTACATCGCCATCCTTGCCATGCAGTCCCGCCATCCGTTCTTATATCTGCTGATGGCAGGCGTGATGATCGTCGACGGAGGAATCGGCCTTGTCAAAGTATTTTTACTCCGTTTCCTGAAAATCGCAATCCTCAAAAATACAAGAACACCGCTGCATGACCATGTCCGCCTGAAATACAAGTGGTCCGACAGTCAGGTTGTGATCCGCTTTGTGATCCTGCAGATCCTGCTGGCAGTTGTTGCCTATCTGATTGTGGCATAAAGAAAAAACAAAAGAAGAAAGATGGGAGTGTGTCCCGGCAAAAGTAATTGGAAATGCAACAGGATACTTTTGCGGGACACACTCCCGTTTTGCATATTGGAACCAGAAAAAGGTTCAAACCGGAAAAAAGATAATATCGCCGTATTTTTTCACAGAATCCTCCCTGTTTTCGACAGGAAAAGTGTGGTAGGATAAAATTACCAAAAAACGTCAGCCTGAAACAGGAATTCTGTAAAAAATGATGAAAAGAGAGTGCTTTTCATCCTCTGTTTCGGGCGCATCAAATCAGGAGGTAATGAAAAGATGAAATTCACAGAAGGTTACTGGCTTCCGAGTGAAAAAGCAAATGCATCCCATGCAATGCAGGCTTATGAAGTAGAGCAGATTCCAGGCGGTATGCGTATCCTGGCTACCACACGTCCGATCGAGCACAGAGGCATGACCCTGAACCTGCCGACCATCACCGTTGAGTTCGTAGCACATACACCGGACACCATCTCCATGGAGGCATGGCACTACGAACCTACGACAACAAAGTTCCGTCCTTCGACAAAACAGAGAGCGTATACGAGGACGTAACTGTAACGATCAACGAGGATGAGGCAGTTCTTGATACCGGAAGCGTACAGGTCCGCGTACAGAGAAAAGGTGTCTTTGCTTACACCTTCGAGGCAGATGGAAAAGTTCTGACCGGAAGCGGCTTCCGCAACCTTTCCTATATCAGATGGGACCGTCAGCAGAGCACCATGCTGCCAGCCCAGAATTACATGACCGAAAAATATCAGCCATATATGGTAAGCGAGCTCTCCCTTGGCGTCGGCGAGTGCGTATACGGCCTTGGCGAGAGATTTACTCCATTCGTAAAAAACGGACAGGTTGTAGACACCTGGAACGAGGACGGCGGTACGGCATCCGAAATCGGCTACAAATGCGTACCGTTCTACATGACAAACAACGGCTACGGTATTCTCGTTGACAGTACCGACAACGTTTCTTTCGAAGTAGCAAGTGAAAAAGTAGAGTATGTCGGCTTCTCCGTACCGGGCGAAAGAATCAAATACTATCTGTTCCACGGACCGTCACCGAAGAAGATCATGAACGAGTACACCGCGCTGACCGGACGCCCGGCACTTCCTCCGGCGTGGTCCTTTGGTCTGTGGCTGTCCACATCCTTTACCACAAACTACGACGAAGAGACTACCACATCCTTCATCGAGGGAATGGAAAAGAGAAATATTCCGCTGAGCGTTTTCCACTTCGACTGCTTCTGGATGCACGAATTCCACTGGTGCGATTTTGAGTGGGACAAGAAATGCTTCCCGGATATTCGCGCAACCTTAAAGAAATATCACGACAAAGGTCTTCACATCTGTGCATGGATCAACCCGTATATTGCACAGGGAACCGCATTCTTCAAAGAAGGCGCTGCAAACGGCTATCTGCTGCAGAGAGCAGACGGAAAAGGCGTATGGCAGACCGACAACTGGCAGGCAGGTATGGGCCTTGTGGACTTTACCAACCCGGATGCGGTTAAATGGTATACCGATAAACTGAGAACTGTTCTGGACTGCGGCGTAGACTGCTTTAAGACCGACTTCGGCGAGAGAATCCCGGTTGACGTTGTTTACCACGACGGAAGCGATCCGCAGGCAATGCACAACTACTATACATACCTGTACAACCAGGCAGTATTCAGCCTGTTAAAAGAAGTAAAAGGCGAGAACGAGGCAGTTCTGTTTGCAAGAAGTGCAACAGCAGGAAGCCAGAAGTTCCCGGTACACTGGGGCGGCGACTGCTCCGCAAACTATCCGTCCATGGCAGAAACGCTGCGCGGCGGCCTTTCCTTCGCCATGAGCGGCTTCTCCTTCTGGAGCCATGATATCTCCGGCTTCGAGAGCACCGCAACACCGGATCTGTACAAGAGATGGTGCGCATTCGGCCTCATGTCCACCCACAGCCGTCTGCACGGATCCACAAGCTACCGTGTGCCGTGGCTGTTCGATGACGAAGCATGCGACGTTGTAAAATTCTTCACCAACCTGAAATGCTCTCTGATGCCGTATATCTTCCAGAAATCTGTAGAGGCACACGAGGAAGGAACCCCAGTTATGCGCCCGATGGTATTCGAGTTCATGAACGACCCGGCCGTTCCGTATCTGGATCAGCAGTACATGTTGGGTGATGCCCTTCTGGTAGCACCTGTCTTCCGTGAGGACAAGGTAGCACAGTACTATCTGCCGGAAGGCACCTGGACAGAGCTTCTGACCGGCGAGACAAAAGAAGGCGGCAGATGGTTCCAGGGAACCTATGACTACTTCTCCATGCCGCTGTATGTAAGAGAGAACAGCATCGTAGTAAGAGGAAACTGCGACACCAAACCGGATTATGACTACGCTGACCACGCAACTGTTTGCGTATATCAGTTAAAAGACGTAGCCGAGACCAGGGTTTCGGATATCCACGGAAACACCGTATTCACCGTGAAAGCAGTTAAAGACGGCGATGCAGTGAAAGTATCCGTAGAAGGTGCACATACCGAACTGAAAGTAGAAGTATTCGTCGGAAACGAGAAGAAAGAGGCTGTACTCGCGGCAGATGCGAACGAAGTTGTTGTTGCATAAGCATCGGAATGTAAGAATATAGGGAGGGAGAGGCACGGAAAAGCAAATTTTTTCTGTGACCTCTCTTTTCAAAAAGGAGGAAAAAACAATGCGTTTTCAGACAAAAAATGGTGTGTTAATTGCACAGGTAAACGGAGAAACACTGCGGATTGAGCCGTGGGGAAAAGATTCCTTACGTGTCCGCGCAACGATGCTTCCGGAATTTTCCGGAAAAGACTGGGCGCTGATCGAAGTGCCGGAAAAAACAGAGGCAAAAGCAGAGCAGTTTGAGGTCGATCATCTGGAAATCGACGGATCGATGGGAAAAAGAACCAGCGCATCGATCACCAATGGAAAAATCCGTGCTGTAGTCAACTTTGCAGGAGTTATCACCTTCTACAAAGAAGATCAGGAAATTTTAAGAGAATATCACCGTTGCTACGACGGAACGATCAGCAAAGAGAGCCGCTGCTTAAAAACGGTCAACCGTGAGTGGAAAGGTGTGATCGGCGGAAGCGAATACAGCCTGAACCTGAAATTTGAGAGCAACGACGAAGAGAAAATTTTCGGAATGGGCCAGTATCAGCAGAAATACATGGATCTGAAGGGATGCACCCTGGAGCTGGCGCAGCGGAACTCCCAGATCAGCGTACCATTCGCCGTATCCAGCTTAGGATATGGTATGCTGTGGAACAATCCGGCTGTCGGACAGGTAACTTTCGGAAAGAACTACACCGAATGGACTGCACGCTCGACCAAAGATATGGACTACTGGCTGACCGCAGCCGATACACCGAAAGAGATCCTGGAAAATTACACCGCAGTGACCGGCCGCGCGCCGAAATTCCCGGAGGACCGTATGGGCCTGTGGCAGTGCAAGCTGCGCTACCGTACGCAGGAGGAAGTGCTTGAAGTGGCACGCCGCTACCAGAAGGAAGGCATCAAAATCGATCAGATTGTCATCGATTTCTTCCACTGGACCGTACAGGGCGACTGGAAATTCGATGAAAAATACTGGCCGGATCCAAAAGCCATGGTGGACGAACTGCATTCCATGGGAATCAAAGTTATCGTTTCCGTATGGCCAAGCGTAGACCGGAAGAGCGAGAATTTCTGGCCGATGCTGGACCGCGGCCTGCTGATTAAAACAGAGCGCGGCGCCCTGCAGACGTATGATTTCCAGGGGGACTGCGTGGAAATCGATGTGTTCAACCCGGAAACCAGAAAATACGTCTGGGAAGTCTGCAAGAAAAACTATTATGATTTTGGAATCGATGCCTTCTGGCTGGACAACTCAGAACCGGATTTCGGCGTTTACGATTTCGATCATTACCGCTATATCGACGGACCGGCTCTTTCCTGCAGCAATATCTATCCGCAGCTGTACAGCCGTGTCTTCTATGACGGCATGAAAGCAGAAGGAGAAGAAAATATTGTAAACCTGCTTCGCTGCGCCTGGGCCGGAAGCCAGAAATACGGAAATGTTGTATGGTCCGGCGATGTGCCGAGTACCTTTGAAGCCTTCTATGATCAGCTCCAGGCCGGCCTTAATATGGGTCTTGCCGGCATTCCGTGGTGGACAACCGATATCGGCGGCTTTATGACAGATGATGTCAACGACCCGGATTTCCAGCAGCTTCTGATCCGCTGGTATGAGTTTGCCGTTTACTCTGCTGTTTTTCGTATGCACGGCGACCGCGGACCGCACAACATTCCACCGCTCGATGACCGTGATTTTGGCGGCGGCTACCTGTATACCGGCCAGTCCAATGAACTGTGGAGCTATGGAGAAGAAAATTACCGGATCATGAAGAAATATTACGACATCCGCATCAGCATGCACGATTACATCAAACAGCTGTATGACGAGGCATCCGAAAACGGTTCTCCGCTGATCCGTACCATGTTCTATGAGTTCCCGGATGACAAAAAATGCTGGGAGCTGCAGGATCAGTATATGTTCGGAAGCGAATACCTGGTAGCGCCGATTTTCCATCTGAACGAGTTCGAGCGTGAAGTATATCTTCCGGCAGGACGCTGGGAAGACACCAGAGACGGAAAAGTGTACGAAGGAGGACAGACCGTTCTTGCCGCCGCACCAATCAATTCGATTCCGGTATTCAAGAAAATAGCATAAGATCGTGTAAAAAGGTCAAAAAAGAAAACAGTACAGAAGACACACACAGCGTGGGGACTTTTCTGTACTGTTTTCTTTTCGACTCTAACTGCGCATCAGATATCCATATTTGCGCATCTGTCGGCGTATGATCTGCTCAACACGCTGGCGGATTTCCAGAGGATAGTAATCGGCCAGAGAATCCAGTTCCGTGCAGACATCTTTTGCAGTAAAGGAAAGTGAAGCTGGATACCGTATAATTCCTCCGCAGCATCCAGCTGTGTATCAAAATCAGAGCTGAAAGGTTTGGCTTCGATGCGTTCTATACAGACATCCATCGGCAGATCCAGAGGATAGTCATTGCTAATGTCTGCAAACAGGCATAAACCCTGATCGAATAGAGGACTTGGAGAATATTGCTCTGTTTCTGTATCATATAGAACAGCGATGTTGTTGGTGTGCCGGTCTTCGTTTAGAAAGAAGGCATCAATTTCCAGCATAGCGGTCAGATATGCACCGAAATTCTGAATTCCCGTCATGTGTTCCATCTGATTTGCCAGAAAACGAATGCGTTCCGCCGGTTCTGAAAAAGCAGCAAGCGTGATTGCCAGACTGTCTCCGGTATTCTGGCGGTACAGTTTTTCCAATGGGATCAGCATCTGATTTGCTTTTAGAAAATCAGGACTGGAACAGCCACTGCGGAGAGTACCGCGGTATGCAATCCGAACTGGCTGATACAGGACAAACGGGTGGGAAAGAGAGCTTTTTGCAGTAAATGAGACACCAGTGTCTCCGAGAGTCCCTCATATCCCATATAGTCGGATTTGTACCAGATATTACCGATTTTCCACTTGAGCTGGTCCCCTTTTGAGGTGTGATCTGTTTTTTTGACAGGCAGCTGATTATCAAGACGGATCTGTTCCATGGCGTGCCTCCTTATTTTTCAGAATCAGGATCCATTGCTCGTCACCGGCCATTCGCCCATCTGTTTTTTCAATGATAAGCAGCGGATCATAAAAGGGAAGTCCCATTTCTTTTAAAATATCTTTGGCATGATCGCGTGTTTTGGGAAAACAGCGGCTTTCCAGAAACCAGGTAAAATCATCCCAGGTCGGATGCTCCACAACGCCAAAGGCACGAAGCGGAATTTTTTTTGTGTAATTCTGGATTGCAATTTTCTCATGACGGAAGTCGATATCAATCGTTGTGCAAAGCTGATCGCGGTAAAGAAAACACATCCGCGTTTTGACATCGGGATCCGTGCTGAAACAGTGAGCACGGGCAATTTGATTGTATACCGTCTGCCTGCTGACCTGAAAGGTGCGCGCGATCTCGGCAATACTTTTTCCCTGCTGCTGCATGGCAGCCATCTGAATGATTTGTGGCAGCGAAAAAGCAGGTTTTCTTCCAGCTGCATGGCGCAGGGCTTCTTTTTGGGCTAACTGCTGGTATTGTTCCGCGTCCTTGGAAAGCCTGCGCAGCTCCTTCAGATCTGTTGTTCCAAAGATCTCATAAATCTGCTGCTCAAATGTGTTTTTCATGCAATCACCTCGTTTCTGCCATTACTGTATCACAGAGATCTGAAAGCGTCAAGAAATCATTTATTGACAAAAAACGAACTGATTGAGAAAAGTTACGGCTCGCAGATGTCTGAGAACAGCAATCATGGCGATGAAAGAACTTCCCTGCAGTGCAGGCAAAAGCTTGACAGAAAAAAGAAAAGTAGCGTAAAATAAAGAAGCAGTACAGAGAGGCACGCAAACCGTGGGATTTCTGTGCTGTTTTTTTAGCAAAAAGGGAGGTTGTCAAAATGAATGAACTGGTTGAACTGTTAGACGAACTGCAGAAAAAAGCAAAAGCAGACTCTATTCTGCGTGAAAAACTGCTTCAGACAAGGAAAAATCCGAATCCAATCCACGCATTCTGCGAAATCTGCCATGCCTATGGCGTTTCCATCTATGAAATGGATCTTGCCATGGCAGGTGAAGAATTTTACGCAGAAATCAAACGCAGCACCAATGGCGGCGGAGAAAATTCCCCGGCGCTTGAAGGGGAAGATGACTTCTATGAGCTGTTTCTGGCAGCGTTAGAAAATATATGATTTTTTGCGAAGAATGTAAGTATTGATGAGTGTAGAAAGCTGCATGGACAGTGCCTGATGAACCTGCGAAGGGCTTGCCATGTCGTAGATGACACCGTCAAAAACTTCGAAGCGTTTCTCTTCTGGAAGCATTTCATACTGTTCCAGCGTGACTTTTTCGAGCTGTGGTTGAAGAACTGGCGTCATAAAATACACATCTTTTCCCAAAAATGAAATGAAATCGCTTAAAATTCTTTCTTTAAATGTTCTGCGAGAATCGTATCGTAATCGCCTTCGATTTCCTCATCGCGCCCTGCATACCGCAGATTGGTCTCCACGCCGACCGGCTCCACATCGTCTGCAAATTCCCAGATATGATACCGCAGACCGCGGTGCTCAAAGTCGATGCTTCCGCAGTTATCCTCTTCCGTATAGGAAAACGTGATTTTTTTCTCGTTTAAGACAGATTGAATTTGTGTCATATGCATAAAGCGTGATACCTCCGATTTTGTAGTTATCTGGAATAAAAACAGCTACATTTGTTTACATTAGTATAGAACAGGGCGGGAGAAAATTCAATCGAAATTCTGGTCAGAATCATCGCAGCAGCTCTCACACGCGGTGTGCAGAGACAGCACGGCGTCGGAACGACCATCAAACATTACGCCTGCAACAATCAGGAAGAAAACCGCCGCGGCGTATCGAGCATCGTCTCCGAGCGCGCTCTGCGTGAGATCTATCTGAAGGGCTTCGAAATTGCAATCAAAGAATCCCAGCCAAAGGCGATCATGACCTCCTACAACAAGGTAAACGGTGTCCACACCGCCAACAGCTACGATCTGTGCACAACCGCTGCAAGAAAGGAATGGGGCTTTGCCGGCATCATCATGACAGACTGGACCACAACAAACGCCGACGGAGGCTCCTCTGCCGCAAAATGCATCGCTGCCGGAAACGATCTTGTGATGCCGGGAACCGACACCGACCGCCGCGAAATCCTGGATGCGCTGAGTGCCGAAAATGACCAGTATCTCGAGGAAAAAGACCTGACCGCCTGTGCCCAGAGAATTCTGGAAATGATTTTTACTTCCAATTCATATGAATAATGCGGCGTTTTCAGGGATAAAATAACATCAGAAATAGCTGCCGCCCCTTCACAAAGCAAAATTTTCCATGCGAGCTTTGAATGTTACAGTTCGCTGAGATGCAGTGAACTGTAACATTCAAATAGTTGGGCAATTTCACGATTGAAATTTCCCATAACATGTATTAGAATATAAATGATATCAATAAATACGAGGACGTGAAAAGAATGTCAGGATTAAGTAACACACAATATTTTAAAGTAAAAACAGAGCCGGAGATTCAGGTAAAAGAGGTACTCGAAACCGTTTACAACGCCATGGTAGAAAAAGGGTATAATCCAGTCAACCAGATCGTAGGCTATATCATGTCAGGCGACCCGACGTACATCACAAGCTTTAAGGGAGCCAGAAGCCTGATCATGAAAGTAGAGCGTGATGAACTGGTAGAGGAACTGTTAAAAGAGTACATCAAAAATGAATCCTGGAAGTGAGCGTAATTACTATGAGAATAATGGGATTAGATTACGGCTCAAAAACAGTAGGGGTGGCAGTCAGCGACGCCTGGGTCTTACTGCGCAGGGAATCGAAATTGTCCGCAGAAAATCGGAGAATAAGCTGCGTCAGACGCTGGCCCGGATTGAAGAGATAGCAAAAGAGTACGGCGTGGAAAAAATCGTACTCGGCTTCCCGAAACATATGAACAACGACATCGGAGAGCGGGCCGAAAAATCTCTCGAGTTCAAAGAAATGCTGGAGAGACGGACAGGTCTGCCCGTTGTTATGTGGGACGAGCGGCTGACAACGGTCGAAGCAGACCGCACCATGATGGAAACCGGAATCCGCAGGGAAAACCGCAAGGAGTACGTAGATATGATTGCAGCTGTTTTTATCCTGCAGGGATATCTGGACTATCTTTCCCATCAGAAGGAATCACAGGAAAACTGAACAAAGGAATATTGTATGGAAAAAATAACATTTGTAACAGATGATGGCGGCAAAGAAGAATTTTACGTGGAAGAGCAGACCAGAATCAATGGAGTCAACTATATTCTGGTATCCGATTCAAAGGACGATGAGGCAAATGCCTATATTCTGAAGGATATCTCCACCGACACCGACGCAGAGGCAGAGTATGTTATGGTAGAAGACGACACCGAATTCGATGCCGTTTCCGGCGTATTTGCTTCCATGTTGGATGACGAGGCAGACATCACCTATTGAACCAGCCGTTTTGAAGCCATACCGGGACGCAGACGAAGCGGGACCGGGACAGCGCTTTAAAGGGCAAATCCTGCAGGTGCGGGACATGCTCCATCAGCCTGAAGTGACGCTCAGGGGATGCGTGCGTGAAGCCGTACCGGTAACGGAATCGTTTGGAAAACATGCGCGGAGGTGCTATTTGAAAAAGAATAATGGAAGTAAATTAAAAATTATACCGCTTGGCGGTCTGGAACAGATCGGTATGAACATCACCGTTTTCGAGTATGAGGACAGTATCATCGTCGTAGACTGCGGACTTGCATTCCCGGAAGACGACATGCTCGGTATCGACCTGGTCATCCCGGATGTAACATATCTGAAAGAAAACATCGACAAAGTCAAAGGCTTCGTCATCACCCACGGCCACGAGGACCACATCGGTGCGCTGCCGTACATCTTAAAAGAAGTGAACGTGCCGGTCTACGCCACCAAACTGACGATTGGCCTGATCGAAAACAAATTAAAGGAGCACAACCTGCTCCGTACCACAAAACGGAAAATCATCAAACACGGACAGTCTATCAACCTGGGCGCATTCCGCATTGAGTTTATCAAAACAAACCACAGTATTGCAGATGCAGCAGCACTGGCAATCTACTCCCCGGCTGGCATCATCGTCCACACCGGAGATTTCAAAGTCGACTACACACCAGTCTTTGGTGATGTCATCGACCTGCAGAGATTCGCAGAGATCGGAAAGAAAGGCGTTCTGGCACTGATGTGCGACAGTACCAATGCAGAGCGGCCTGGCTTTACCATGTCCGAGCGGACCGTAGGAAAGACGATCGACGGCCTGTTTGCCGAGCATCAGAATTCCCGAATCATCATCGCAACCTTCGCATCGAACGTCGACCGTGTGCAGCAGATCATCAACTCTGCTTATAAATACGGCCGTAAAGTTGTCATTGAAGGCCGCAGTATGGTCAACATCATCTCCATCGCGCAGGAGCTGGGCTACATCAATATCCCGGAAAATACCCTGATCGATGTGGAGCAGATGAAAAACTACACCGGCGAGCAGCTTGTCCTGATCACCACCGGAAGCCAGGGCGAGTCCATGGCAGCACTGTCCCGTATGGCGGCACACCTGCACAAAAAGATCTCGATCCTGCCGGGCGACACCGTGATCTTCAGTTCCCACCCGATCCCGGGAAATGAAAAAGCCGTTTCGAACGTCATCAACGAACTGTCTGCACAGGGTGCCAACGTCGTATTCCAGGATGTTCACGTATCCGGACATGCCTGCCAGGAGGAAATCAAGCTGATCTACTCCCTGGTAAAACCGAAATACGCGATCCCGGTACACGGCGAATACCGTCACTTAAAAGCACACGCAGAAGTAGCACAGAGCCTCGGCATCCCGAAAGAGAACATCTTCCTCATGTATTCCGGTGATGTCATGGAACTCGACGAGGACGGCGCAGCAGTAACTGGCAAAGTCCACACCGGAGCCATCATGGTCGACGGACTCGGCGTTGGTGATGTAGGAAATATCGTCCTGCGTGACCGCCAGCATCTGTCCGAGGACGGAATCATGGTCGTTGTACTGACTCTCGAAAAGAGAACGAACCAGCTTCTGGCCGGCCCGGACATCGTATCCCGCGGTTTCGTCTATGTACGCGAATCCGAGGATTTGATGGGCGAGGCAAGAGAAGTTGTAGAAGAGGCACTGGATGGCTGCCTTTCCAAAAATATCTCCGACTGGGGCAAGATCAAATCCACGATCAAAGATGCCCTCGGCGATTATGTATGGAAGAAAACAAAGAGAAGACCGATGATCCTTCCGATCATCATGGAGGCATAAATACCATGGACAAAGTAACAGAATGTCTGGATGCGCTCATCGAAGAAATGAGGGAGAGCAGGGCATATCAGAATTACTTGTGGATGGAAGAGGAACTTGAAAAAGACCCGGACTTAAAAAGCCGGGTCGACGACTATCGAATCCGCAACTACCGACTGCAGCAGTCCGAAAACGTAGACCTTTACGATGCGGTAGATTCCCTGGAGCGGGATTCCTACGCACTCCGCAAAAGCGAGAAGGCAAACGCTTATCTTGAGGCGGAGCTTGAGGTCTGTAAGATGGTACAGAAGGTGCAGGACCGTATTTCAGAAGAAATCCGCATCGGAGTACCGGAAATCTAAAACCGAAAATCAAAAGGAGAGCGCCCATGTCCGAAAAGAAAAGGGATGCCGGATACCGAGCAGCGCTGACAGGTGCGAAAGGAACCGTGCGCCTGCTCATTTACGTCTGCGTGATTCTTGTGATCATTCTGGCAGCGAAAACTTCATATCAGTTTGGACATGACGTGTTTGCCGAGGAGCCAGTCGCATCCAGAGGAAAAGGAAAGGAAGTCACCGTACAGGTGCGTTCCGGCATGGAGGCGAAAGAACTTGGCGAACTCCTGAAAGACAACGGACTGATCGACGAAAGCCTTCTGGTTTTCGAAGTCCAGTACCGCCTGTCCGGCTACTACGGCGGCATCAAGGACGGTTCCTACGTGCTGAACACCGCACAGACCGTCGATGAAATGCTGGAAATCCTGGCGGGCGTCAACACCGAAGGACAGCCGTCTGCGGAATAACGCACGTTTGCAAAACAAGAGGAATCTTACATGATAATAGACGAACGAATGGTAACCTACATCAATTCCCTGGACACCGGCCACACCCCGTTTCTGGAAAATCTGGAGCGGACGGCCAAACAGGATCGGGTGCCGGTCATTCGCCGTGAAATGCAGAGCTTTTTAAAAGTATTCTTAAAGATGAAACAGCCAAAGAGAATCCTGGAGGTAGGAACTGCCGTAGGATTCTCTGCTGTTTTCATGGCACAGTACGGCGAACCGGACGCAGAGATTACCACAATAGAAAATTACGAAAAACGCATCCCGATCGCACGGGAGAACTTCGAAAAATCCGGCTTCGCCGACCGCATCACGCTGATCCCGGGAGACGCTGCAGAAGTCTTAAAAACCCTGGATGGCCCGTACGATTTTATCTTTATGGACGCCGCTAAGGGACAGTACATCCACTTCCTGCCGGAAGTCCTGCGTGTCCTTGATAAGAACGGCGTACTGATCACCGACAACGTGCTGCAGGACGGCGACGTCATCGAATCCCGCTTCGCCGTGGAACGCCGGAACCGCACGATCCACAAACGGATGCGGGAATACTTATTTGAACTGACACACAATGAAGGGCTGCTGACATCGGTCGTGCCGCTGGGAGATGGAATCGCGATCACGATGAAAAGCCATGAGAAGAGAGAGGAAACAACATGAGAAAACCGGAATTACTGGTTCCAGCCAGCAGTCTGGAAGTATTAAAAGTAGCAGTGATCTTCGGCGCAGATGCCGTATATATCGGCGGAGAAGTCTTCGGACTTCGGGCGAAGGCGAAGAACTTTTCGATGGAAGATATGAAAGAAGGTGTGGAGTTTGCGCATGCGCATGGAGTGAAAGTGTATGTCACCGCGAATATTCTGGCACATAACCAGGATCTGGAGGGCGTACGCGCTTACTTTGCCGAATTAAAAGAGATCGGGCCGGATGCACTCATTATTTCGGATCCGGGAGTGTATCGGATTGCGATGGAAGTCTGCCCGGAGATTGAGCGGCATATCAGTACACAGGCGAATAATACGAACTATGGAACGTATCAGTTCTGGTATGAACAGGGGGCGAAACGCGTTGTGACAGCGAGGGAGCTGTCACTGGCGGAGATCAAAGAGATTCGGAAGCATATTCCGGAGGAGATGGAGATCGAGACGTTTATTCATGGGGCGATGTGTATTTCGTACTCGGGTAGATGTCTGCTGTCCAATTATTTCACGGGAAGAGATGCGAACCAGGGGCTTGTACACATCCGTGCCGGTGGAAGTATGCGGTCGTGGAAGAGTCCAGACCGGGGGAGTATCTGCCGGTGTATGAGAATGAGAGAGGGACGTATATCTTTAACTCGAAAGATCTTTGTATGATTGAGCATATCCCGGATTTGTTGGATGCGGGGATTGACAGTTATAAGATTGAAGGAAGAATGAAGACGGCGCTGTATGTGGCGACGGTGGCAAGGACGTATCGGAAGGCGATTGATGATTATCTGGAGAGCCTAAGAAGTATGAGGAGAATATGGAGTGGTATCGGGATCAGATCTCGAACTGTACGTACAGGCAGTTTACTACGGGATTTTTCTATGGGAAGCCGGATCATGAGAGCCAGATTTATGATAGTAATACGTATGTGAAGGAGTATACGTATCTGGGGATTGTTGGGGAGAAAAATGAACAGGGACGGTATACGATTAATCAGAGAAATAAATTCTCCGTTGGGGAAGAAATCGAAGTGATGAAACCGAATGGGGAGAATGTTGTCGTGACCGTGAAAGGAATCTGGGATGACGAAGGAAATGCCATGGAGAGCGCGCCGCATCCGAAACAGAAACTTTGGATTGATCTTGGTGTGGAATTGGATAGGTTTGATATTTTGAGAAGGAAAGAAATGGAATAGGATAGGAAAATAAAAGGGGATTAGGAACGTGTCATTTTCGAAAGGTTGCTAATCCTTTTTTTTGTGCGAATAGAGATTATGTAAAATAATGGTAATGATAAAAGAAACAAATAGGAAAAAGTTCGACATTCTGTGAAAAAAGTTGCTTCATAATGTTTACAAACTGGAGCAAATAAGCTAGAATGTACATGATATTATTGGACCAAGGCTAAATGCTGTTTTAATAGGCCATAAGTCACAAAAATATGTTAAGTATCATTACAAACGGAATGTATATAACTGGCAATGTCTACTCAACAAACCATATTGACGTAGCATAGTCGAAAAGAACCTGTTTTGCACACTAATTGAGTTGCTGAAATTGGCTATATTTCACAGCTATATGAGCTATAAATGCTAGATACTCATACAAAACGCTGAACTTTTGACCCCTGTGGCACAAAATTGGCACATCCTTTTCAGAAGAATCATAGAAATGGCGGAAAACAGGAGAAAACAACAAAAATCCATGAGTTTATCATTAACGTCTGAAAATGCTGTTGAGTACACTATCTGACCCACTAATGACACCTACATCATTACGGTTTGTTGAGTCATGAAAAATAGAGAAAAACAGATGATTTCTACTTCATAAAACAGCTGTTGAGTAGAGCATAGATGGCGATGATAAATACATGTTTTGGGCGGTGAGAGTGCATGATTTATTCATAATGAACAATGAATGACGAAATTGGACTGGGTGATATATACGGTTTTAACAAAACTCATGCGCCGACAGGGTTCGATTCAACAATCCAACACTTAGAAAAAACATCATTGCAGGGTATACGGGGTTCGACTGTATAAAACAGCACTTCGGCTATAGAGAAATAGAGACGAGTGTACTCAACGGATGTTTTATGAAGTAGAAAACACGATTGCTGGGGTAATTGGATACGACAGCATAAGAAAACATTTAGCCGATTGTGTGGTGAACACAGCAGAAATTAGAGAGAAATACCATCCATATGGATGTGTACATAGATATTTTTAAAGATTAAAAGACGGAGGAATAGATGTTATGAAAGGCATTATTTTAGCAGGTGGATCGGGCACTCGTCTGTATCCATTAACGAAAGTGACGAGCAAGCAACTCTTACCTATTTTTGATAAACCGATGATTTATTATCCGATGTCCGTTCTGATGAACGCTGGCATCCGTGACATTTTGATCATCTCCACACCGCAGGATACACCTCGTTTCGAGAACCTACTGGGCGATGGACACCAGTTTGGTGTAAATTTGACTTATGCTGTTCAGCCGTCCCCGGATGGACTGGCACAGGCTTTTATCATTGGTGCTGATTTCATCGGAAACGATTCTGTGGCAATGGTTCTGGGCGATAACATTTTTGCCGGTCATGGATTAAAGAAAAGATTGACTGCCGCAGTAGAAAACGCTGAGAGCGGCAAGGGTGCAACGGTGTTTGGCTATTATGTGGACGATCCGGAGCGTTTCGGAATTGTTGAGTTTGACAAGAACGGTAAGGCCATTTCTATCGAGGAAAAACCGGAGCATCCGAAGAGCAACTATTGCGTAACCGGTCTGTATTTCTACGATAACCGTGTGGTCGAGTTTGCAAAGAACCTGAAACCTTCTGCGCGTGGTGAATTAGAAATTACCGATTTGAACCGTATTTATCTGGAAGATGGTACTCTGAATGTAGAACTGCTGGGTCAGGGCTTTACTTGGCTGGATACTGGTACACATGAGAGCCTTGTTGATGCTACCAACTTTGTGAAGACCGTGGAGCAGCATCAGCATCGCAAGATTGCCTGCTTGGAGGAGATTGCGTACCTGAATGGTTGGATCAGCAAGGATGAACTGATGGAAGTCTATGAGGTCATGAAGAAGAACCAGTATGGTCAGTACCTGAAGGACGTCATGGACGGCAAGTATCAGGAACATCTGTACTAATTAGAAACGAGTAAAAAATACATAGATAAGTGTAGAGGAGATTAAAATCATGAAAATTATTGTTACCGGTGGTGCTGGTTTTATTGGTAGTAACTTTGTGTTCCACATGCTGAAGAAGTATCCGGATTATCGGATTATCTGTCTGGACAAGCTGACCTATGCAGGAAATCTGTCCACACTGGCACCTGTTATGGATAATCCGAACTTCCGCTTTGTGAAGGCTGATATTTGTGACCGTGAAGCTGTGAATAAACTGTTTGAAGAAGAACATCCGGACATCGTGGTCAACTTTGCGGCAGAGTCTCATGTTGACCGTTCTATTGAAGATCCTGGCATCTTCCTTCAGACCAATATTATCGGCACTTCTGTGCTGATGGATGCTTGCCGCAAGTACGGTATTCAGCGTTATCATCAGGTTTCTACCGATGAGGTTTACGGTGACCTGCCGCTGGATCGTCCTGACCTGTTCTTCACTGAGGAGACTCCGATTCATACCAGCTCTCCGTACAGTAGCTCCAAAGCTGCTGCTGACCTGTTGGTTCTGGCTTACCACCGTACCTACGGCCTGCCTGTGACCATTTCTCGTTGCTCCAACAACTATGGCCCGTATCACTTCCCGGAGAAGCTGATTCCGCTGATGATCGCCAATGCACTGGCTGACAAGCCGCTGCCTGTTTATGGCGAAGGTCTGAATGTCCGTGACTGGCTGTATGTTGAAGATCACTGCAAGGCTATTGATCTGATTATCCACAAGGGTCGTGTGGGCGAAGTCTACAATGTCGGCGGCCACAACGAGAAGCAGAACATTGAGATCGTGAAGATTATCTGCAAGGAGCTGGGCAAGCCGGAGAGTCTGATTACCCATGTTGGTGATCGTAAGGGTCATGATATGCGTTATGCCATCAACCCGACCAAGATTCACAATGAGCTGGGCTGGTTGCCGGAGACCAAGTTTGAGGATGGCATCAAGAAGACTATTCAGTGGTATCTCGATAACCGTGAGTGGTGGGAGACCATTATCAGCGGTGAATACCAGAACTACTACGAGAAAATGTACAGCAACCGCTAACAGGAGGAAAGAACATGAAGTTTTTTGTAACAGGCGTTGGCGGTCAGCTGGGACATGATGTGATGAATGAGCTGCTAAAGCGCGGTCACGAAGGTGTGGGTTCTGATATTCAGGAAAACTACAGCGGCGTGTCAGACGGTTCTGCGGTAACAAAAGCACCGTATGTAGCACTGGACATTACTGATAAAGATGCCGTTGAAAAAGTTATTACAGAAGTAAATCCGGATGCCGTGATCCATTGTGCAGCATGGACTGCTGTGGATATGGCAGAGGACGACGATAAAGTGGCGAAAGTCCGTGCTATCAATGCAGGTGGCACTCAGAACATTGCAAATATCTGCAAGAAATTGGACTGCAAGATGACCTATATCAGCACGGATTATGTGTTTGACGGTCAGGGCACTGAGCCCTGGCAGCCGGACTGCAAGGATTACAAGCCACTGAATGTGTATGGCCAGACGAAGTTGGAAGGTGAACTGGCAGTCAGCCAGACGCTGGACAAGTATTTCATTGTCCGCATTGCATGGGTGTTTGGCTTGAATGGTAAGAACTTTATCAAGACCATGCTGAATGTCGGCAAGACCCACGATATTGTTCGTGTGGTTAATGACCAGATTGGCACACCGACCTATACATATGATTTAGCTCGACTGCTCGTCGATATGAATGAGACTGAGAAGTACGGCTATTACCATGCAACTAATGAGGGTGGCTATATCAGTTGGTATGATTTCACAAAGGAAATTTATCGTCAGGCTGGATATAAGACGGAAGTCCTGCCGGTGACCACGGCAGAGTATGGTCTGAGCAAGGCAGCTCGTCCGTTCAACAGTCGTTTAGATAAGAGCAAGCTGGTGGAAGCTGGCTTTACTCCGCTTCCGACTTGGCAAGATGCACTGAGCCGTTACCTGAAAGAGATCGAGCAGTAATAGAGGAGATAGAAGAAATGGGACAGATTAAAGTTGAGAAAAATGTAGGCGGCATTGAAGGACTTTGTGTTATTGAGCCTGCTGTTCACGGTGATGCCCGTGGCTATTTTATGGAAACCTACAACGAAAAAGATATGAAGGAAGCTGGCATCGACATTCATTTTGTACAGGATAACCAGTCTATGTCCACAAAGGGCGTGCTGCGTGGCCTGCATTTCCAGAAGCAGTATCCGCAGTGCAAGCTAGTACGTGCCGTGCGTGGCACTGTGTTTGATGTTGCGGTTGATCTTAGAAGCAACTCTGAAACCTATGGCAAGTGGTATGGCGTTACACTGTCCGCGGAGAATAAGAAACAGTTCCTCATTCCGGAAGGCTTTGCACATGGCTTCCTGGTTCTGAGTGATGAAGCAGAGTTCTGCTACAAGGTCAATGACTTCTGGCATCCGAATGATGAAGGTGGCATGGCTTGGAATGACCCGGAGATTGGCATTGAATGGCCGGAGTTGAAGGGCGAGTACAAGGGTAGTGCCAGCGCAGAAGGCTACACGCTGGAAGATGGTACTGTACTGAACTTGAGTGATAAGGACCAGAAGTGGCTTGGTCTGAAGGATACTTTTAAATTTTAAGAACACAGGGGTAGGAAGAATGCAGCGGGAAAACGAAGTACAGCACGTATTTCTGGTAGGAGCCAAGAGCTTAGGCGCATACGGTGGATATGAAACCTTTGTTTACAAGCTCACGGAGTACCATCAGAATAAGAAAAATATTAAATATCATGTGGCGTGTAAGGCTAACGGTGACGGCTGCATGGATGAAACAAAAGTGGAAGGTGTGACCAGAATTAATGATCACGAGTTCGAGTTCCACAATGCACATTGTTTCAAAATTGATATCCCTCAAATTGGTGCGGCGCAGGCCATTTATTATGATGTTGCAGCATTGAATGCTTGCTGCAAATACATAAAAGAACATAAGATCAAAAATCCGATTGTTTACATTATGGCTTGCCGCATTGGACCTTTTGCGGCTCATTTCTACAAAGAAATTCATAAGCTGGGCGGCACTGTGTACCTGAATCCGGACGGACACGAGTGGATGAGAGCGAAGTGGTCTCACCGATTCGGAAATACTGGAAGATTTCTGAGCAGATGATGGTTAAATACTGCGACCTTGCTATCTGTGACTCAGTGAACATCGAGAAGTATATCCACGAGTGCTATGACGGAAAGGGCATTAAGGGTCGAAATCCGAAGACTACGTTTATTGCGTATGGTGCAGATTTGACCCTTAGCAAGCTGTCCGATGATGATGAAAAGCTAGTGAACTGGTATAAAGAAAAAGGACTGACGAAGAAGGAATATTACCTTGTCGTCGGTCGCTTTGTACCGGAGAACTCTTTTGAAGTTATGATCCGAGAGTTCATGAAGAGCAAGAGCAAAAAAGACTTTGCCATTATCACAAATGTAAATGACAAATTCCTGAATGAGCTTGAGGAAAAACTTCATTTCAAGAGCGATAAGAGAATTAAGTTCGTTGGCACTGTTTATGATCAGGAATTGCTGAAGAAAATTCGAGAGAACGCCTATGCCTATTTCCATGGCCATACGGTTGGTGGTACAAACCCGTCGTTGATTGAGGCTCTTGGCAGCACGGATCTGAATCTGCTGGTTGATGTTGGCTTTAATAAAGAAGTCGCAGAGGATTGTGCTCTTTATTGGAGCCGTAAGCCGTGGAGCCTTGCAAAGCTGATAGATAAAGCAGATCAAATGAGTGCAGATGAAATTACAGAGATGGGACAGAGGGCAAAAAAAACGAGTGGCAGAAGAGTACACGTGGAATAAGATCTGCGGACAGTATGAAGATGTATTTCTCAAATACAAAAAAAAACTAAGCAAGGCGGGAATGATGATCGAATATTATGCAGTTGTTGTTTTATACAACAAAAAAATACAGGAATCGATTACGGTTTCGCATTTAATGCAGCTCAAGGAAGAGCAACTTCATATTATTGTATTAGATAATAGCACAGATGACTATGTGGTAGAAAACAAGGAATATTTCCCAATTGATTTGCTGACCTATCATAGTATGGGAGGAAACGTTGGATTATCAAAAGCATACAATTATGCACTTTCTATCCTAAAAGATAAGTCTGAGGATGATATTGTAATCTGGTTTGACGATGATACACCTGTAAAACAGGAATACTTTGATTGCTTGAAAAATAAAGTGGTGGATAAAACGTTTGATGTATTTGTGCCGGTGATATATGGGCAAAATGGCGTGATTTATTCGCCAAATGAGTCAGGTTGGCTGAAAGGAAAGTATATTAAATCCCCAGAACAACAAATTCCACAGAATAAATTCAATGCGATCAACAGTTGTCTTGCTGTAAGATTAAAAAGCATACAAAGGGTATACCTATGACGAAGGGTTGTTTATGGATTGCGTTGACACAAAATTGTTTGATGATTTTCGGAAAAAAGAGTTGAAATTCTGCACGCTTCCGGTAAAAATATATCAAAATTTTTTTCAGCGTAGTGACAGCAGGAATGTTCAAAAATACTGGAATCGGTTCCGCATCAGAATAAATGATACGTTATATTATTCTAGCCTTAATGGTTTTAGCAGTAAGCTTTGTGGATATATTCGTATTTTGGGTTGGAGCTTGGTTTATGGCATAAAACTTAGATCGATTAAATTTAGTTTACTTTGTATTGCGCAGATGTTGAATCATGGGGGAGAAAAGTGATAACAAAATTTAAAAAGGATGAAATTTTATTTTATTTGTCCTACATTATACAGTATATATCATTGTTTATTGGCGATGTCTATAATATCGGTAGCATGGATATATTGGCGAGATATTTGCGTATAGGATCATATATATTGATTTTTATTTCTTGCATTAATATGAGATTGAGGAAGAAAGATTTTTTCCGGATGGTTGCTATTTTAATGGTGACATTGCTGTATGGAGTGAAAACCGGAGATTTATATTGGAGTGTTTTAATCTTACTTATTTATAATTCAAAAAAGGTTGATATAGAAAGGGTTTATAAAACAAGTTCAAGAATAATTGCAATCGGCATAATCAGTGTTTTGGTTCTTTGTATGTTTGGAGTGTTGCCAGATATTTTAACGTCTCGTAATACAGTAGAGCAAATTAACTATAACAGACATTCATTTGGATTCTACCATAGCAATGTTTTGCCATTGTTGATTTTTTATTTAGAAGTGTATTATATCTGTATTGTAAAAGAAAAAATACGAGATAACGTAATAGTTCTTTTTGTGTTACTTGCAGGAGCCACAAATACTTTCTGTCATTCGAGAAATGCATTAATTCTGTCATTAGCTTTATCATTATTTGTTGTTTTTGCAAAGCAAATGAAGAAAGATGAGCATAAAATATTGTATCGAACTACGGTTTTAAGTATACCTTGTATGTCAATCTTTTCATTTTCAATGATGTTTTTACTACTAAAAGGCGGAATTTGGAACACAATTGACACTTTCTTTTCAGGTAGATTTAGACTGGCGATATTTAAAATGAGAAGAATTGGTCTTCACCTTATAAATATTATGAGTAATGAATCGTTCGTGAAAGACAACACTACTTATGTTGATGGAAAAGATATAAGTTCGATTGTTTTGGATAATGGATATCTGTATGTAATATTGAGATATGGAATCTTAATTATACTTGTTTACTTTTTGATTGCCTATTGTTTGGCGAAAAAGAATAAGGAAAACGCATGTGTATTAGGAGCATTAATCGCAGTCTTTATAGCAAATTTTGTTGATAATGACTTGGTGGATTACTCGTTTCTTCCGTTTATTCTTTGGGCTTTTAATGATGTTAGAGTTGATAGTATCATTAAAAACGTGGAAAAGAAAGTCGACGAAATATATAAAGGAAATATAGAAAAAATATGAAAACAGTAATAGTTGTAATTTCTGCATATAATGGCGCAAAACATATTGAACGACAATTGGATTCAATTTTTGAACAGGTTGGTGTAGATGTTCAAGTCTTAGTGCGAGATGATTGCAGTAAAGATAATACGGTAGAAGTTGTACAAAAATATGCACAAAATCATCCACAAAACAAAATTGAAATTATTAAGGGAGAAAATGTTGGATTTGCAAAAAGCTTTTGGCTTGGTCTTTCGATGTGCAGGGATGCAGACTATTATGCATTTGCAGATCAGGATGATGTCTGGAAACCGAATAAATTGATTCGGTGTATTAATGTGATGCAGGAGGTAGATAAAGTTCCACAGCTGGCATATTGCAAAATGCAACGGAGTGACGTTCAGCTGAATCGCTTGGATGAACAGGTTGAAGTTTTGAAGCCTGAACAGCTGACAAAAAAACTTACGCTGATCAAAACATATAATTATGGTGCAGCGACGGTTATCAATAAAAGTGCAAAAGAGCTGGTTTGTCGAGTGTGGCCTGAAGTGGACGATTTGCCTCATGATATGTGGGTTGGAACATTATGCCACTGGTTTGGTAAGGTATACTTTGTGGATGAAGAACTTTATTATTGGATTCGGTATGATACCAGTGTTACGGGAGAAGGAACAAAAGGAACTGCAATTCAATATAGACTGAAAAAGACGCTACAAAAGAAATCGTATCCTAATATCAGTACAGCTATGTTAGAGGCTTATAGTGACCTTCTGCAGTCAGAGGATCGCGCTTTTCTGAAAAAGGCAAGCGATTACAAAAAAAGTGTTCAAAGACAAAATATCACTTTTATTTGATCCAACTTTCAAAAGGCTGACATTCAGCGGAACACTTGCTCTAAAATTGGGGATTTTATTAAATTGGTATTGAGGGAAAGGAGGAAGAAAGGATGGAGCAGAAAGTATCAATTGTTGTTCCCGTGTATAATGTAGAAAAGTATCTGAAGAGATGCGTGAACTCGCTTATTGGACAAAGCTATTCTAATCTTGAAATCCTCTTGGTAGATGATGGATCAAAAGATAGTTCACTTTCAATCTGTAAGGAATATGAGCTGAAAGATTCTCGGATTCGAGTATTTCATAAAGAAAATGAAGGTCTTGGCTTGACACGAAATTATGGTATTGAAAGAGCTACTGGTGAGTATATTACATTTGTTGATTCGGATGATTATTTAACTTCGGATGCGATTACAGCCATGCTGGATCGAGCTATTGCGACAAACGCAGATGTGGTAATTGCGACTCACTATTATAAAAATGAAGTACAAGGAGTTGCAATACCAGAGCGTTTATATAGCGGAAATGAAATTAAGAAAGCACTTATGGTTCATATGATGGGCAACAACGGAAACAAACTTGATGCCCTATCTTATACGGCATGGGGGAAATTGTATAAAAAAGAACTGTTCACTAAAAACAATCTTGTCTTTCCATCTGAACGAAAACTTATCTGGGAAGACTTGGCGTTTAGTGTAGAGGCATATCCTCTGTGCGAAAAAGTATACGTTCTCCATAAACCTGTTTATTATTATTGCTTTAATGAGGGGTCTTTGACACATACGTACAAGCCGAATAAGTTAGAACTTGTTATGGAATTGTATCATTATATGGGCACAAAAATACAGGAATTAGGATTGCCGAAAGAGGCACAATATCGTTTGAATACGAATTTTATTGGGCATATTCGCACCTGCATTAAACTTGAAGTATTTTATGCTGATAAAAATGGTTTTGGAACGGCAATTCAAAATATCAGGAAAATATGTTCCAGAAAAGATGTCCAAATATTAATAGAAAATTATCCTAAAGCCTCTTTTAATAAGTCGCAGTATATATACAATTTTACAATGGAGCATAGGTGGATTTATGCTATTTATTTTCTGACATGGCTTCAGAATAAAAAAAAGAGAATCGAGTAAACCTTTGAAAATGGAGGATGTGGTATGGATACTCCTTTAATTTCTATCCTTATGAGTACCTACAATGAAACAACAAAAGAATTGGATGAGAGTATAAATTCCATTTTACACCAGACATATTCCAATTTTGAATTTTTGATTATCAATGATAATCCCAATAATTACGCACTGGAAAAAACATTGAAATCATATAAGGACAGTCGAATTAAAATTATACATAATGAAAAAAATTTAGGACTTGTAAAAAGCTTAAACAGCGGATTAAAATGTTGTAACGGTCAATATGTGGCAAGAATGGACGCTGATGATATAAGTTGTCCATCCAGAATACAGGATGAGTTACTGTATTTGCAAAACAATCATTTGGATATGGTTGGTAGCTATATTGAAACGATTGATGAAAATGGAAAAACGATAAAATCTTTGATGAGGTTTCCAATAAATCATAATCAAATTGTAAAATTTATGCGATGGGGAAGCTGTATTTGTCATCCTACGTGGCTTCTAAAACGAGAAGTTTGTTTTGAATTACAAGGATACCGCAAAACACCACATTGTGAAGATTATGATTTTATTCTTCGGGCAATAGCACATGGATATAAAGTTGGAAATATCCCTAAAGTTGAACTGAGTTATAGAATACGTCAAAGTGGCGTATCGAAATCACATGAGGCAGAGCAGTTCCTGCTCAGAGATTATCTTGCCAAAAATATGAAACAAATTGATTCGCTTACGGAAGATGCCATTACAAAATTTCTCAATTCCGAAAAGTTCAATTGGCAGCTTGAACAACTTTCGCACTATAAAAACGCAAAGCAACTGTTAAAAAATGGATCCGGGATTGAAAAACTAAAAAGCACTGTGCAAATTCCGATAAATCGATTTTCTGGAGAGATATCGTTGAAAAAAACAACACTGTTGCTAAGAGAGCATATATAACTGAAAGGATGGTTTAGGTGGAGAAGCTTTTACTTTTAATGCCCTCATTTATGGGATATGAGAAAAGCTTGCAAAATCAGTTGGGGAAAAAATATGAAGTAACATTGCTTAATTGCGACCAATATGATAAAGCGATTCTCGAAGAATATAAAAAAATGCAGTAAACTTCGGTGGATGGTGCGAAATCTTTTTTCCGTAATTAAGGAACATGATCAAGAAAGAGCTGAAGCTAAGTATTTGATGCAAACGCTTAAAAAGATAAATTCAGCGAAGAATTACTATTCAGTGGTTTTTTGCATCAATGGATCTTTTTTGTCTGATAAATTCTATCAAGTAGTAAAGGAAAGAAATCCGCAAGCGCGGTTTATTTACTATGCGTGGGATGATGTGAAAAATTTGATAAAACAATCACATATCAAGTTCTTTAATGAGAAGTTTGCATATAATATTTCTGAATGTAAAAAGTACAATTTTTCGTATTGCCCGATGTTTGTCCAAAATGAAATAGTAGGGCATGATTCCAAAGATTTATATGACATTCTTTTTATCGGATCAGCGCACTCGGATCGACAGAAAATTGCGGATGAATTGTATTCAAAATACGGAAAAGAGTACAGGCTATTCATTTATTTGTATGATCCTACACATACAAATGGACAGTTTTGCCATGACCAGCCATTGACATATGAAAAATATATCGAATATATGCGAAAGTCAAAAGTTCTTATAGACGTACCGCAATCTACACAAGAAGGCCCTACTACACGTTCATTTGATGCATTGTTAACAAAAACGAAAGTGGTCACAGTAAATCCGTTCATAAAAGAATATCCAATTTATTCTGATAACATCTTGATTGTAGACAGGAACAACATAGTCATAGATGATGCGTTTATAAATAAGCCATATATTGAAACGGGGTATCAAGCATTGGCTATTCCAGAATGGTTAAAAAAATTTGATTTATAAGGATAAAGAAAAATGAAAATTCTAGTTATTAATTGTCATCCAGACAACCGTGGCGATGAAGCGGCTGTTCATGCGATGGTAGATGAAATAAGTGCTGCATATCCAGGAGTTGAAATTACATTAGCTATCCGTGGTGCGGGTACAAAGTACCCTAATATGCCATCAAATGTAAAAATGATACATCAGTTTATGCCAATTTCTTCTAAAGCTAAGGTTGCACATAGAATCGCTGTGCTGACAGATGGAAGGGTATCAATTTCTTCAAATGAAAAAACTTTGATTTCGGAGATTTCTAAAGCTGATATTGTTTTACATGCACCGGGTGGTCCAAGCATTGGAGATACATATTATAGTGATGAGCCAACTTATCTTGCAATTTATGATTTGCTGATTGCAATGCATAAACCATATATGTTTTATGCTCCGTCTATGGGACCGTTTCAGAGAGAAGAACGTAATTCATGGCGCAAAAAAGTACTGGAACATTCAGAGGCTATTGTGTTAAGAGATCCTATTTCAGAGAAATATGTACGAGATTTTGTTCCGGATAAAACAATTTCTTTGACCTTAGACTCAGCTTTTCAACACGATGTGAATATTGAGCAGAACAAAGAAAAGCTGAATCAATATATGGAATTAAAGAGATTTTTAGAAAAACATGAAAAATGTGTAGGTGTGACAATTACTGATTTACTGTGGCATCCGGTGTATTCTAAAAATCCTGCAATTTCAAAAAATATTCATGATGTATTCCACGAATTTCTTTCAAGTCTTACAAAGGCTGGTTATGGCGTGGTGTTTATTCCGCAATTATATGGAAACGGAAACGATTATGATTTGATGCGTACATTCTGTTGTGATACAAATGATTATTTTGTAGTAACAGCAAGTGATGAGCGATATGATACTTACTTTCAGCAGTATTTGATAGGTCAATTATACGCAGTTATTGGTATGCGATACCATAGTAATATTTTTTCTGCAAAGATGGGAACACCTTTCATTTCGATATCATATGAGCAAAAGATGAAAGGCTTTATGGAAAAAATGAATTTGGCAGAATATTGCATTGACCTTAAAAACTTATCAAAAGATACTATTGAAAATCGTTTTGAGCAGCTTGTAAATCATTATGATGAATACAAGAAGTATCTCTGTAATAAACATACCTTTATGAAGTCTGAAGCTCATAAAACAACAGATATTTTAGCAACGGTATTGGAAAGAAAAGAGAAGGCACAGTGATATGAACAGAACTCAAAAACGCAACAAGAAATATAGTGTTTGGAGTCAATTTTAAAGATTTACCAGATTTTATTGCCGTTTATAATGCGAACGGCAATTGATTTATCTG
>ENA-OQJT01000012-OQJT01000012.1-human-gut-metagenome-genome-assembly--contig:-NODE-12-length-34424-cov-1.093915_pt1 | contig 34424 bp, 51 predicted proteins | sample MGYA00242612_ERZ504779 | MGnify/ENA primary metagenome ERZ504779 (study PRJEB26092, sample SAMD00036366) | human gut metagenome | host: Homo sapiens | study: EMG produced TPA metagenomics assembly of...
TGATGGTATTAAAGATAATATTAATGAAGCTGTAAATAAAGGTTATAAAAGAAGTTCCTGAACTATATAGTAAATATATATCTGATGAGTATTTCCAGCCTTTTATGAATACTCCTTTTGAGAATAATACTATATATACTATTAATGATAAATTTTATCTTAATATTAATGGAACTACTGCTATTAATTTAAGTGATGATTTAAAACAATATAAAGCTAAATATCCTAATATTGAAGATAATAAACTTGGTTTATTTATTGAAATTAATGAAAATGAAATAAATAGAATTACTAGTAATACTGATAGATATAGTAGTGTTGATGACCAAACTCCTATTGGTAGATTTGCTAAAAATGCTAGTTTAATTATTTCAAGAGCTGTTCGTCATGGACAACCTGCTGCCCAGAATGTTCTTAATGCTCTAAATAATGCTGAAATTAACTATCTCGATAGTAGTAGTCTTTCTGATAATTCTGAATTTTCATTATCAGTTATTGCTAATTATATAGATGTTGAAGCTAATAATATTCTTAATGATATTAATCGTTTTATTAAAATTGACGGTATTGATAAACCTATTAACGATAAAGATGTTATTGGTAAAGTTCTTAAAGATGAACAACTTCAAAATCGTTTCTTAGATGTTATTCTTAGTGCTAATACATTTAAGAATAAATACAAACTTATTAGCGAAATTGATATTGATAGTACAAATCTTAATGATAAAACTAAAGAGAATATTAGAAAGATTCAAAAATTAGTTAATCAAGTTGATTCTAATACTACTGTACATTCTGCTAGAAAAAATTGGTTTGAAAGATGGATTCAATTACGTACTACTAATCCTAATTATATAAGTGGCCTTATGAAAGAATTTGATGCTTATGGCGATACTAGATTTATGGATTATTGGATACAAGATATTCGTGCTAATCGTAACTTTGTATTGCAGAATATACTTAAAGATGTAATGGGTACTATTGAAGAAGGTCGTCTTAATGGTATTAAAGAAGCTAATGACTTTAAAAACTATCTTAAAGAACTTAAATCCAGAGCTGCTAAAGATGGTAAATCTGTTAGTCTTGATAGTATAATTGATGATGATGGTAGATTAATTCAACCTAATAATCCTGTTTGGGAAGAAAAGATGAAGAAATATAGAGATGCTGTTATTGAAGCTGAACAAAAATTTGGTATAAATAGTGTTGAACATCTTATTGCTTTATCTAATAAAGCTAAATTTATTGATATGACTACTATTCATCAGCTTAAACCAATTACAGTTCAAGATGAAGATGGTAATGATGTTACTATTGAATATTCTACTTATATTATAAATCTTGAAAGAAGTCTTCTTGGTCTTAAAAAAGGAGATGATGGTATTTCTAAAGAATTTGCTGAATATAAAAGACTTAATGGTAGAATACGAGATATTCTAAGTCAAGCTACTGATAATGTTACTACACAAAATCAAGATGAAGAACTTGGGCGTATCTATGCTCAAATGGATAGCTTACTAGTCTTTATGATGAAGATGGTAATAAAAAGATTGGTCATGACTTGAATGTAGCTGAAAGACTTCGTGCTTATCAAACTAATATTCGTAAAGTTAAAGAAATGTTCTATGATAAGCAAGCTAAAGAAGGATTTGATTCTAAACTTAAAGAACAACTTTCTATTATTAGTAAATATGAAAGTCAACGTGACGCTAATGGTAATCTTCTTATTAGTATGGAAGAACTTATGAAAGTTCCTGAATATAAAGAAGCTAAAGAATGGATTCGTAAGAATACTAGATATATTCTTGATATTAAAGATATAGAAGATTTAAATTGGGCATTTGAAGAACTTAAAGATGCTAATAAAGGTAATAGTGTTCTTAATCTTGCCATCAAAGAATTTCAAGCTAAAGATGAATTTAATGTAGTTGATGGACGTAAAATACCTGAAGAACGTGCAGCTCTTATAAAAGCTGAAACAGTTAGAAAATATAAATATACTAAAGGCAATGGTATGCCTTATGTTGGTATTATTCGTTCTGCTGAAGATGAACTTAGAATTTATCGTGCTGATTTTTATAATTATCTTACAGGTAATAAATCTAAGAGTGAAGAAGAAATTAATGTAGGAGAAGCTATTAATAAAATACTTGAGAAGTATTTTGATAATGCTACTAGAACTCTTAATACTGCTGATATTAGTCAAGAAGATTTAGAACAACTTAAAACTGGTTTTGAAGTATTTAATGAAATTACTAGAGGAGAAAAGAGTACTGATAAAGCTAAAGCAAAACGTGTTGCTGAATTTATTGAAAGTGAATGTGATGTTACTTATAATTGGAAACAATATGAACTTGATAAAAATAGAGCTTTTGCTAAAGGTAAAAAGTATTATGATAAATGGTTAGAAGTATTTAGTGAACAAGTTGAAGAAAATGGAACTATTGCAGAAAGACCTAATCGAACTATTTATGGTATTATTAAACCTAAAGATTTAGATAAATGGACTGACATTGATAAAACTGCTGCAATTAATATTCTTCAAAAAGAACTAGAGAAACTACTACTCAATATTATTATATGAAAGAAAGAGAAGTTCTTGACAAATATGGTATTGATAGTGTTGAATATAAACAATGGTATAGAGATAATCATTATTTTGATCCTTATACTCGTACTATTAAGCCTATTCGTATTTGGACTACTATGCAAATGATTAAAGATGATGGTTCTGCTGTTGTTGGTAATTATGAACCTCGTATTAATCAAATGCACATTACTCCTAAAGAAGAACTTGTTAATCCAGAATATAGTAGTTTTGTTAATAAGTATAAAGTAGGAACTGGATATGATAATGATGCTTATACAAATCTTAATGAGTATCAACTTGAACTTATGAATAAAGTAAATGAACTTATGAAAAAGTATTGTTTTACTAATAGTAATAAGAGATATGTTGATATGGGTTATCTTCCAGCTTTACCTAAATCTAAAGATATGACTGTTAAAGATTACTTTGAACAAACTCTTAGTTTTCTTGGTTGGACTGCTAATGTTCCTAATAATACTGGATGGAGAAATAATGAAGATTTAACTTTTGATAAAGATTATGATATTCCTAATCCTAGATTATCTCAATTAGCTAATAAAGATACACAACAACTTCCTACTATACCTAAATTTAAAGAGCCTAATGAAAGTGATGAAGAATTTAGTAAACGTAAAGCTGCTGCTATTAAAGCTAGAGATGAGATTATTGAAAAGAATAATAAGATTCATAATGATATTCTTAATCGTAATTGGGAAGAAGTATTTAATAGTTTCTTAATTGAAAGTAATAGATATAATGCTATTAGAACAGTTAAAAATCTTCTTTATACTGCCGACCAAATTATTACTAGCAATACTGCTTATGATATAAATTATAAAGGTAGTATAACTGAAAATAGAGAAGCTAGTGCTGGTGGAGAAATTGAATATAAACAAGAACAACAAACTAGCACTAGTCAACATCTTAGAAGTTTTATACGTCGTCTTGTATTTGAACAATATAAAGATAATAAAACTCCTAATTTAGTTAAACTTGGTTCTCTTGCTCAAAACATTGCTGGTAGTAAATATATGATGATGAATATTACTGGTGGTATAGCTAACGTTCTTACTGGTTCTAGTAACATATTTATGGAAAGAGCTGCTGGTGAATATATTAATCTTAAAGATTGGGAAGCTGGTAAATCTGAATGGATTAAAGGAACTGTTAGTTATATGGCTAATATGTATAGTGAAAATAGTAGTACACTTCAAGATGCTATTATTAAACTTAGTCATGTAGTTGATTTTGATAGAGTAACTGAAGTTAGTACTGCTGAAGGTCTTAAAGAAAATATTCGTAGAGTCCGTGGATTATTGTTTAGCCCTCAATCTGTTGGTGAGTATTATATGCAAAATGTTATGTTATTTGCTATGCTTAAATCTCATAGACTTGTTGATAATGGTAGAGGTGGTTATGATATAATGAGTAGAGAAATGTATCATCGTAAAGCTGAACAAGATGCTCTTATGTCTGTAATAAATACTCCCCGTGGAGGAGAGAACCAAGCTCTACTTGAACAATTCAATAAGTTCATAGATGAAGCTAAAGCTGATAATAAAAAACGAGCTAAATATAATCTATTTAAAGCTAATCCTATATTCGATTTTGTCAAGACTTATCTTAATGAAGAACAACAAAGAGAATATATTGCTAAACGTAAAGAACTTATTAAAGATATTGATAAAAAGTTTGCTGAACTTCCAGATATTTATAATCAATTTGAACTTAAAGATGGAATTGCTCAAATAAAATCTGATAGTAAACTTACTCTTAAAGAATATGCTAAATTTATTGATAAAGTTCGTGAAGTAAATAAGAAAGTTCATGGTGTTTATGATAAACTTGGTTCTGCTAATATTGAACAACATTGGTGGGGTGGTATGGTTATGCAATATCATAAACATCTTTATCCCGGTTTTAAGAAACGTTATCGTTGGAATGGTTATTATAATGAAACTCTTGGTACTATTGAGAAAGGTAGTTATACTAGTCTTTATGATTATCTAGCTATTCCATTTAAAGAAAGTAATATAGGAGAAATTAATAATGTAAGTGATGTTCTTAAAGCGTTCCAAACTTATGGTAAGAATTTACTTTCATTTGCTGTTAATTTCAAACTTAATTATGAACTTCTTCCTGAATATGAAAAAGCAAATATTAGACGTAATTTAGGTGATTTACTTTATGTAGGAGCCTCCATTATTGGAGCAATTGCTATAACTGGTATGGGAGGTGATGACGATGAAAGTATTATGTATAATCTTATGCTTTATCATGCAGACCGTCTTGCTTCTGAAGCTGCTTCATTTACTCCATTTGGAGCTTATGCTGAAGGTAAAAAACTATGGTCTAGTCCTGTTGCTATTGGACAAACTATTAATGACTTAATTGGTACTACTGCTATGGCTGCTAGATTACTTATTGAAGAAGACTTTACTGAGGAATATACTACTGGTAGATATAAAGGTATGAATAAGTTTGAAGTTATGGCTGTTCGTAATATACCTGTTGTTCGTAGTATTAATCGAGTTCTTGATTTACCAAATAATAATAGTTATTATAAACTTGATGAAAATATACTTAGTATTATACCTTATAAAGATATAGCTAAAGATATATTTGAATAAGCTGGACTTGAATCTAGTAAAAAATAAGGGCTTGCCTATGGTATCACTACCTAGACAAGCCCTTTTACTTTTATCTTAATTAAAACCATCATCATTATTCCCAATAACACACATAAGAATAATAAAAACTATAATACCAACAACAAATAGTTTTCCGCTATATTTATCCATAGCTTCACTATCACTAATATTATTAGCAACTGCTAATAGTTTAACACCACCAAATATAATCCCAATAAGAACAATAAATGCAACCATAATTATAATATGTTTAAGTTTAATAATAAGATAAAAATAAACCTCAGTAGTAAGACTAGCTTAGCTACCGAGGTTCAGTCATGCCAACGACTATAAGTTTAAGGATTAGTAGAACGCTCCGCTTCGCTACGCTCAACTCCCCGTAGAGGATGGAATAGACTAGTATTCATTCAATCAATATAATCATTATCATTAATAACTATACTAATATTACTAGCATAACTACCATTCCATCCTCTACGGGGAGTATAGCGAAGAGTGCGTAGCACTCGTAGCGGTTCCAAGCTAATCATCAAATTTAATAAAGCCAGCTCTATTAGAGCCAGCTTTACGTATAACATATAAACCATTAGCATTAATACTATTTACTTCTTTAGCCCATACTTAGCCCATTGAAGAACAAATCCAAGACCTTCCCAAATTTTATCTTCAGCTTTAATTTGAGCATAATTAGCACCAACATTTAAATCAAAGTTTTCAGGTTTTACACAAGCTGCTTGACCATGAACTTCAAATCCAGTAAGACAAGTAAGAGTAGTATTAGTTGTTTTAGTACCAACTTTTATACTTTCAATATTACTAATAAATCTCTTAATGTCATCTTTTCTAAGAATATCTCCAGCAGGATCTTCAAGTTTATAATAAGCTTTCTCAAACTCTTTAGCAGGACTCCAAGATTTATATCCATTAAGATAAGTTACTTCATAACCATCTTCTTCAAAAAAATGATTGCCAATTCTATAACCTTTGTCATTTGCTTCACGAGCTGTCATAGGAACAGCTTCAATCATTTTAACTCCAATAAATTTACTCATAATTTTAAAATTTAATTATTTATTTAATAGTAGTAGTAATTATTACAAATCTATCATCTACAGGTTTAACATCAATAGCCTGAAATTCTTTATATTCAGTATCTTCAACTAAAACAAGTTTATCTTCATCAAATTGTTGAAGTTTATCTATAAGTTCTTTAACTGTCATAACTTTAAGATTTAATTAATTACTAACTATTATAACTTCTCCACAATTATTACTATAATCACATATTTCATCAATAGAATTAATATCATCTCCACAATTAATATATACTATTGATTCTTTATTACAAGTTTCAAGCATTTCTATAAGTTCTTTAACTGTCATAGCTTATTCTTTTTCAAGTTTATTAATAATATCTTTAATATAATCACTAGGAAAACTTCCGTCAAGTCGAGCTAATTCTTTTCTTTTATAATCATTATCGACTTTAGTAATAACAGTAGTAGGAAATTTATTAATTTCTTTTCTTAGAATATCATCAAGACTTGTATTTCTAATGTTTAAAGTAATATCACAATTAGTTTCATTAATAGCTTCAGTTATATTCTTAATTGCAATTTTACAAGCATCACATCCATTTCTAGTAAAACAATCAATACGTATCATAACACAATAGCATTATTTTTAACAGCTTCTTTAATAGTATTAGGAACTCTAAGAAGAGCATTCTTAATCATTTCAGTAGTAAGACTATCAGAATATACATAAGTAGCATAAGTTCTCCAACTATCTTTAATTACAACAGCAAACTTATTCGGATTATTAACATTAGTTTGAATATATTCTACTTTAGTATTCTGATATTTCCACATCCAAGCAATAGCATCAGCACATTTAGCACGAGTTATACAATCATGTTCATCAATAAACGCTTCAACAAATATATTATTTGTTTGTCTTGTAGGTTCATCTCCAGTAAGATAATTAATATCATTACGAAGTTCTTCCCAAGTAACAGAATTACTATATCGTTTATATTCTGTATCATCTCGATATATAATACAAGTAGGATATTCAGTAATATTCTTACCAGCAACAGCCTTTTCAAGTATCATATCTTCAAGAATAAGATGGTCAGGAAGATTTTTAAAATTACATTGAACATTAGTACCAAATAAAGCTATATCAATAGCTTCTCGCATAGCTTCTGTTTTATCTTTATCAACACTTTTATAATAAAATTCAATTTTAACCATAGTATTCGTATAATATAATGAGAATTTATAAAATTAGCTATTTTAAAGCCCCACATTGAATGATAATCATATCGTGATAGATTAATCACAATAACAATTAAAATTCAATGTAGGGCAAAAGAACTATATCTATGACTCTCCTAGCAGCTTGCGAAGATACTTTCTAATAGTGTAATCGCTTTGCACACCATGTAGAATATCACCATTACAGTAAGCAGTAGGAGCATCACTAATACCAGCGCTACGCGCTTCTTGTCTACCAGTATCAGTATATAGATTATACCTAATAAGATTAAACCTACCGGCAAACTCAGGAAGAGCAAGAGCTTTATGAAGCCTTTCTTCAAAAGTTTACTAACATTACAATCAGGTAAATAAAACAAGATTAACTTTTTCATAGATAAACTTCATTACCTTCAATTTTAGCATCACTAAAATAACTTTTAAAACTTTCAACACTTCTACACCATAAAGGTCAAGTCCATCAACTTTATAAATAACAGCAGGAATCCATTCACCTGTATCTGGATGTTTCATTTTAGTAATACTAATAATTATATATTCATTAGACGTTTTATTATGAATATAACGAGCACCAACTTTAAGCTTTAGCTCCTCCACCGGTTCCTTCTCCAAATCCTTTGTTTCCACGTTCACTTTCTCCTAATTCTTCAATAGATTCAACTTCTTTCCAACTAATACGTTCAGCACTATTAATAATAAGTTGACAACATCTATCTTCACCATCACAATTATATGGCGGAGTAGAAACTTTAGCAAGTATGTTAGTCATTGTAGTTCTAACATTATTAAGTTTAAGTCTAGCATTACCAACCATACTATCAGGTAAATGCATATGTTCTCTAAGTTTATCAACTACTTCAACAAGAGTAGATACAGCATGAACTAAATCTCTAGAAGTACGATTCTTAAAAATAATAAGAAGTTCTCCACGATAACCCCAATCAAGAGTACCAGGAGCATTAGGCATATAAAAGTCAGATTTAGTAAGATTACTTCTAGGACGTAAAGACATTTCATTAGGCTCACCGTTAGCATCATTTCCAATATTAAATGCTAAACCTGTATGATAAATAAATCTATCTTTTTCTTCATCATATTCATAATGAATAGGATAAACATCCATACAAGCATCACCTTCTTTACCATAAGCAGGTAAAATAGGTTGAACATTACAATACTGTTCTACATCCACAACATCTCCACTAAGAAGTTTAATCTCTTTTAGTTTAAATACTTTTACTTCCATATATAATTAAATTAATAAATTAAAGAGCTTCTGCAAGAGCAAAAGCAGTTTCTATTTTTCTTGATTTATCTCCATAACAAATACTATCAAAAACGTTTAGTACCTTCAATATTATCTATATTAGAATAATATCCACTAATAGCATTAACTGCACCCCAAGCTGTACCAAGAATATCTCTTTGACCTGGACCATCAAAATAATAACTATAAGTATCAGAAATAACATTCATTTTTCTACTACTTATTTTACTATCCGTTAAAGCTAAACCACTACGATAAGCAATATCTTTAATAGTATGCCCTGTATCTTTTAGACGTTGAATTTCATCTTCAGTAAGAATATTTTCTCCAATAAATTGGATTACATCTTCATCAGTAACCTTAATATCAGCAAGTAAATTACAATATTGACCAAATTCTTCAGATTTAATTTTACTAATTCCAAGTATTTCTTGCGCAACAGAAATCTTATTATGAACACTAATTGTATGTCGAAAACTAACATAATTACTACTAGTACGAATAGCAGCATTAAGAGTATTTTGACAAATAACTCTAATAGGAATAAATAAAATCTTAACTCCGCCACTACCATCATGAGTATTAGTAAATACTAGATAATTTTCAACAGGATCACCTTTAACAAGAATATTATTAGGAAGTTTAGCACTTACAAATATTCTCTCACCATTTCCCCAAAATCCAGCAGTTTGCCAAATAGCAGAATTTTTTACCAATAGCGTCATCAAAGAAATTAAAAGCATCATTGTTTTGTACAATAGTATATTTACTTTTAACAACACCTAAAGGAATATTGTAATCAGTACGATAGGTAGCAAAGGCGTTATCACACTTACGATAAATGTCAGTACCAAAAACATGAGCGCCTTCTTTTTGTTCTTTAATAATTCGGTCAAGTTCTTCATCAGTTCCAGTAAGTTTAATAGGCATTTTACCAACTAGTTCACATTTAGCTACATTAAAATTAAGTCCAGCTTTAAGCATAACTTCTTTAGCAGTAGCACAATCTGATACATCAATAGCACCAGAATAAGCCCAAGGTTTACCCTTTACTTTACACATATTATTTATGACTTATACGTAACATAACACTTTCAATATTTCTAACAGCCTGGTCTTTATTAACACCATAAGTATCCATATACCATTTTATTAATTCTTTTACTTTTTCTTCTAGTTCCATAATTAGCAAGATTAGTAGTGTTGACTCCCCGTGGAGGATGAACTTAATTCTGTCCTCTACGGGGAGTATAACCAAATTATTTAATAATAAGACTAGTATTTTCAATAAGTTTAGCTATACTAATATCTCTACCATCATTAAGAATATTCTTCATAGTAGTTTTATTAATACTGCTGCTTCTAGTCATTTCATGTTGATGATTAAAGAAAGTATTAAGTAAATCAAAATTAATTTTATTAGCTAAATCACCAATAGGTTTTTCAATTTCAAATTTAACTTTAATACAATCTAAATCATCAAGAGTAAAATAACCTCCAGTTTCTTCTCTAAGTCTAGCAGATTGTTCAGGATATTTTTCAGTAAATTTATCATTAATTTGTTCAAGAAGTACATCTCTACTAAATGAAAAATTACCATCAATCATATCATTATCCCAAAGAGATTGTAAATGTTCAAGAACTAAATCAATAAATATTTGATTAAGATTTTCATCAATTTCAACACATTTACTGTTCTTAGTATAGAGTTTACTATCAACTAAATTAATAACTTTATTACCAGACTTACCTAAATCTCCATAAGCAATAACAGCATCAAGCATAACTCCTTTTAAGTCTTTCAGCATTGTTTTCTTTAGTTTTACGAAGAACAGCTAATCGTTGCTCTTCTTTTTTACAAGATTCAGCTTCAAGATTAAGTACAGTATATGCTTTACGATAACCATCAAGTTAGATTTAAGATTATCTTGTGTAATAGCAAGACGTTCTTCAAGTTCAGGAGTTAATTCACCCCCATTTTCTTCTAACTCAAGAAATATATCCTCAAGTTCAGCAGTAATATTATAAATATTTGCCATTATTTTCTACGTTTAGGTATATTAATAAGCAGAACGATAATAAGGATTTAAATAACCAAATAAATGAGTATAATCACTAGCAGTCATTTTACCTGTATTAGTTCTATATTTATAAATAGCTTCAGTATATTTCTTCCATAGTTTTTTTACTAAACCAAGATTACCAACAAATCCACCATTTTCAAATACAATAGCTTCTGTATTTTTTAGTAGTTCTAAAACGATTATTAAAACCATAAAATTTTCTTCTCATAACTTTAATATTTAAATAGTTAATAATTTATTAATTATGTCTCATTTCTTCATACGCTTCTTTTTCAAGTTCAACAGTAACATCTTCAAGACGAATACCTCTTAAACAAGAACATTCTTTCCATTGAATATTATAATAAGCATTAAGTAACAGTAAATTAGTATTATTAGCATCAACAGCCATAATCCAATTATCAGGAGCTATTTCTACTTCAACACAATCAATGATTTGTGTAGGTTTAGGCATCCATCCTTTGTTAATATCATGTTGCTGTAAAAGACAAATACTAAAATATCTACCGAACCACCTTCTCCTTTACCATATCCAGCAAGTTTAAGTTCTTTAATAGCATGTTTACAAATATTACTTTCTCTAATAACTTTAGCTAAAACTTTCTTATTAATAAGAGGTTTATTATTTTGCTTTTTAATATAACGCTTACTTTTCTTTATCTTTAATTACTTTAAGAACAACAATATTACATAAAAGACCATAACAAAGATACTTATTAAATACACAATCAGGACAATTTCCAATATGTTTATTTTTAACATATTTACATAAAAGTGTTACTTCTTTATCATCTTTACACCTAATTGTAGTATAAAGAAATTCTTCACCATCATTTAAATCATCAGTAAAATTAGTACCACTATAATCTTCAACATGAAAGTGTTTAAGTTTATCAATCTCTGAAGTCATATCCAAGTTCCATTAAATTATTTCTAACCATACCAGCTATAATTTTAGCATTAGGATGAGGAGTACCAGTAGTACCATAATAACGTAGATCAAGAATATGACGATATTCGTCAATTGAATATGTATAAATACATCTAGTAGCAGTATCAAGAGGAAGTTTACCACGAGCATCTTGACGATGGATTTTATATTTATCTACAAGAACTTTATATTCTTCAAAATCTCTTTTACATCCATTAAGATAAATATTCATAGCTTCATCTAAATCAGCATTATTATCGTTATTGAATAATTCAGCTTCTTTTTTACTTATCCAATGAGGTCGACAAATACTTCCATCTTCATACACATATCGAGTACTCATTTCAGCAATATTATTAGGACTAACTCTATTTAATTCACGAGAAGTACTAATTTGTGTATCAACACAAAAAGTATATCTCATCATATGAAATCCAATTTCAGTATTACGAAAATCTTCAATAGGAACAATATATTTAGATATATAACCAAATTGTGTTTTATGGTCTAAAACCCAATTACCATTAACAGTTATATAATAAACATGTTTTTCATAACGATAACTAAAACCAATAGTATTAGCATAATTAATAACAATAGTTTCTAAAGTTTTATCACTATCATTAGCTATTATATAATAAGTTCCATGACGAAACATACTCCAATGTTCACTATCTATAAGTCTTTTAATAGTAGCTTGATCATTACCTGTTTCTCTACCATAACAAACTCTTGCGCATCTAGCAACATGAGCTTTAGAATCATCTCCTTGTTGCCAAAGTTCAACTTTAGGTTCAATTATTTTCATCTTCTTTATTATTATAAAAATCTTTAACTACATTTCCAAACACAGTATAAAAATGTTCTTTAGGTATAATATTAATAGGTTGTATAGAATCAAGCTCTTTAAAAAAACTCTTTAAGACCTTTATTTCTAATCCATAAAGTATCATAAGTAGCAGTTATATAATTATCTTTATCCATGTCACAAGCTATAAAGCAAGTTTCACTATCAAGCTTATCTATACATTCTTTACATATAATAGCTTCAGCTATTTGTTTACTCTTACTAGCATCTTCTTCAACAGAATTTCCAAGTGGAGTATAACCTATAATCTTACCACAACATATACAAACTCTAGCAAGAGCATTTATACCAAAAATAGGATGTAATTTCATACCATATAATCAGTTACAAATTTAAGAACTTTATAGAAAAGACCAACAAGAGTACCAGTATTATCAATAACATAATCATCTTGAGAAATTTTAATTTGTTCACTTTCATGATTATCATTATTAACTCTTCTATCTACTCTTATTATTTTTCCACCACATACTTTAATAACATTACATTCATTATCAAATCTAGCATCAGCAATAATACATTGACCTAGTTTATTTCTAATATCAAATGCTTTATTAATAGTATAATGAACAAAAGCTTCATGCCAAAAATGATTTCTAATAACATTAGTTCCATAATATTGAAGAAGAGCTCTAATTTTAATAGAAACATTATTATTTAAAAGAAGAAGTGTAGATAAATTATCATATTCTAATACAGTATTAATAACACAGTCTGTATCTTTAATATTAGTAGAAACAATACCAGTTTTAAAATTATAATAATTTTCTTCTTTAATATCTTGTCTATCAAGAAGTTTACGGTCAATATTACAAAATGCAGCAATATCATCTTTAAGTTTATCAGCAAAATGAATAATTATTTCATCATTTTCAACAAACCCATTTTTATGATAAAGAAGCCAAGTATCATAATTAGCTTTCATAATACCATCATGAAGGATATAACTAATCATAGAAGCAACTGTATCTTTACCACTTCCTTTGAATCTTTAATACCAACAATAGTAACTTTATTAATACTCATAATAATTTGTTTTTGTTTATCAAGACAAATATAAAACATAATAGGAATTTACTAGTAATAATGATGCTGAATTTAATGTTAAATATCATGGTGAGAATGACGCATTTTAAGGCTCAACATGACACGCAAATCTTATCGTGATAGATTAATCATTTAGATATATAAAATTGAATACAGGCAAAAAGAATCATATCTACGAGCGTGTTCTACATAGTTTTAGACCTCTGACAAACAGAAAAGCCTAGCACACCATATTATGTACTAGGCTTCACCTTAATCAATATCTATATGATAAATAATACAACAACTATTACGTTCTTCTACAAACTTAACATTAATATTAAAATCATCTTTAGACACAACAAAAGCATTACGCAATCTTGTATCGAGAAGTCTAATAACTATATTAGGAATATATAACTTAAATCCAGTATTAGCATCTCTAATAATAGGAACACTATTATTAATTCTATTATCATTATACAAAATCGCATAAAGTTCATTACTTTTAGTTATGTCATTATATCTAACAGCAAAATTATAACTTTTAGCATCATAATCAGTAAATAGAATAATAGATTTATAATAACAACTAAAATAAGATTTAGTTCTATCAAAATTATTATTTCTAATTACATTATAATCTAATATCTCCATTTATAACAACAGTTTTAATATGAAATGGAACTCTACTAACACCACTTCGTTCACCATATTCTATATGAACAGTTCTACCAATATAAGATTGAGAATCGAATAAAACTTCCTGTTGAACGATATGACTAGTGCTTAAACGAGTTTCAAATTTTTCATTATTAATATCATTTTTACAAAGAAGAATAGGTAAATCACTGTTTCATTTTCTTTATAAATAATCAAGAATTATAAAATCTCCCTCAGCAGCATCTTTAAACTTCTCCATATAATTAGCTCTACGTCTACCATATTGATAATCAGTTTCAGCATTACGAAGTATAAGACCTTCAAATCCTAAATTAATAAAATGATTTCTAGCGTCAATAGCTTCATTATCATTAGTAATATATCCACTAGGAAGAATAATCAATCGTTCTTTATTATTATAATGTTCTTTAATATTATTAAAGCGAGTAGGCATTTTAATATGATAACGATATGTATTTCTATGAGTTTGATTACCTTCCATCATAATATCATAACACCAAAACTGAAGAAGTTTATTTTCAACACAATTAGCATCTTTAACAAAATGATTAATTTGACTAACAGTATAACCTGGAAGATAAACTTCACCATCAAGTGCTGCAAATCCATTAATCATATCGTCGATAATATTTGTATTAATAGTAGCAAGTAAATAATCTTCAAGATAGCCAAGAGTATGCCAAATAAGACCTTCACGACTTTGGAAACGAAGCCTAATAGGTTTAAACATATCATTTTGAGTATAAGCAGTAACAATACAACGCAGACCATTAATCTTATACTGACCATACATACAACTGACTTTTTTCCAAACATTACCACTATACGTTTTAGCAAGCATTGGAAGTAAAAGATTACTGTTTCCATTACTAAGGTCTTTAGGTAGATAAGTATTTAGAAAATTAAATAGAGTATCATTATCTCCATCCTCCACGGGGGGTAAACCCTGCATATCGCAAAGTTCATTAAGATATGTATATCCTTGTTTAATCTTATCATTATATCTACTTTCAAGTTCTTTTTGACCATCTTTTTGAGTCACAGCATAAACTTCTTTACGAATATTACCTCGAACAAGACCATAAAAAACAGTGATACTATTAGTACCACTGTCAAGTTCAGCCCACCAAACAGTAGGCGCACCATTATTATTTCTACGATAAAGTTTATTCATTATGTTCACTTATTTTTAAACCATTAAATGCAAAACTAACAGCTTTACCACCTAGAAGTTTAGCTTTACGCTGAGCAATCGTTTCCTTTTTAGGCTTAACAGCCTTTGCAATACCGGTGCTAACATCAATGGGTTGACCTGTAAAGACATCTTTTGATTGATTAACTCTGCTAGAACTTCTAGCGCGTTTCCTTGGTTCTTTACTATAATATCGTACTGGGTTTCTTCTCTCGAAATCAAGATTTTTTTCATGTATATCAATAATTCTTTTAATAATACTATTACGATAATCAATATAACTTTGAGCTTTTTCTGGATGATGTTCTAGAACAAGATAAAGTTTATCAAGAATATATTCAATACTAGAAAGAGTAATACGATAACCATAATTAATAGTTTGTCTAGGACGAGAACCATCAGGATAAATAATAGTACAATCTAAATCTTTAATATAAGATTCAATTGCATCAGCCATTGTAGATTTATCAATAACATAATTAATATATCTAATATCTCTATCATCTAGCTTTTCTTCATATCCTTTTATTATCATAGATTTTCTTTCTTACATTTATAAATAATAATACGAGTTGGTTTACCTATAAGACAATGATTATATTTAAACCATTCAATAACATCAAATGTAGGATAAGTTTTAGCTATTCCTTCAATAAGAGCATAACCTTCTTGATAATTAAAATTACTATGAATAGTTCCACCATTATCAGTATCAAGTAAGCTAAACTTTTTGATATATTCAACGTCATCATTAGAAGATAGATTAATTTCTCCATAACAATAAATATCTTTTTTATCAATACGTTTACCATCTACATTAATACATTCCCATTTATCAAGATTTTGTTCATCTTCTTCAGTAATTGGACGCATAACAGTACATGTAATACCAGCTAAACTTTTAGTATGGCAAAGTATCACTTTCTTCCGTATCCCAAGTAAATTCAGTTTCTTCTCCATAATTATCTTCTATATATTTAACAACTTGTTGAGTTAATTCACTAATAACATTTATAGAATAACTACTTCTCAGTTCAGCAAAATCTTTAACACCAAGTTCTTTAGGAATAATAATAGGTATAATATCATAATCATTCTTAAGAATTACAGCTTCCATAAGACCAGTTCTATCATTATCCATAAGACTAATAAGAAAACCATTTCGATTAAGTTTACTACGAAGCCAATCATATTCAATTTGACGAAGTTTATAAGTTTCATGTGGAATATTCACAACACCAATAGCCTTAGACTCAAGGGTAGACCCCCCGTAGAGGATGGAATGATTAATACTCTTTAGATAACATTCAAGACTTAATCTATCTTTAGTAGATTTAGTTATAATAATAACATCATAATTATCTAATTCAAGATTAATAACTCCCTCAATATTATTACTATTCGTAATAAATTTAACTTCAGTTTTCTTATTTCTATTAGGAAAATACAGTTTAACATTAACTATTCCTCTTTTATCTTGTCCAAGAACGTAACCATAACATAAATCTGTTTTATCTTTATCGTAAAAATATTTAGGAATAGGATTAGTAGAACGATTAATATAAAACTGATCTACAGGATAAACAAAATGAGTATTAAGAAAATTAAGACTAACTCCAAATTGTCCCCAATACTTAGCATCTAAATTATTCCACGGACGAGTAACAAGTTCAATAATAGGTTTATGATTACGTACATTACTAATAGCCCTAGCAATATTATAATCGTTGTTTTCATCTTTATCTTGTCCATAAATAATATTTCTAAAAGTATAAGCAATATGTTTAAGAACAAATAGAAATTGACTTTTAATAGAAATATCAATTTGCTTATGAACAATTTCAGAGAGTACAGTTGCAGCAGCATCTATACAATCTCCCCACCAATATCCAGCAAAATCTCTTCCTTTAAGTTTATTCCTATTATCATATCTAAAACCAAAACTAGGATGAGTATCTTCACGAAAAGGACTAGATATAAATTCTCCTGTATCTATACAATGTTGTATATCTTCAACACTAATTCCAGTATAAGTGCTAAAAATAGTAATTTGACTAACTTTAGAGAAAATATAATCTTTAGTTAAAATAGTATTACTAATATTTCTTTTCATAATATTTCTAATTTGACCTTTATCGTGAACATATAAAAAAAGAGGACTAGGCACTAAAATAGTACCCAATCCTCTTACATACAACTATTTAACTAACTTTAATTTTTTAAAATGGTAAATCTTCTGTTGGATTAACAAAAGCACCAGCAGCATCATTACCACCACCAAATGGACTAAAATCTCCACCGCCATTAAATCCACTAACAGGATTTATAGGAGCAGCAGTTTGAACACCGGGCATTACACCAACACCAGGCATAGCAACATTTGGCTGTTTAGCTTGTTCGGCAGATTTTTGATAAACAATACTTTCTTTATAAGGGTCAATATGCAAACTAGGAGCAGATTGTTCTTTATAAAGTTCAATAACTCCATCATTGATAAATGTAGGAAATCCTAAATCACCAAATGAAGATTTACTTCCAACAACAGCACGCCATTTACCATCATTCTTAACGAAACGAAGAAGCTTCATCCAAATAGTAATAGGTTTACCTTTAGCATCATTATAAACAGGTTTACCATTATTGTTAAGTAACTTAACATAATTTTCAAATACAGTCTTATAACCAGCTATAACTTCTTCAGCCTCAACAGGTACATACTGCATATTTTCATCAAAATCTTCAAAAGGCAAAGTAAGAGCATCAATTTCTTCTTCTGTTAAATCACGACCTTTAAGAACAAATACATTATATATATGCTTCATAAAGCGGAAAATATTATCAACTTTCCAAGCACCTTTACCACCAGGAATAGTTTCAACATTACTTTCAGCAGGAAGAAGGCGTTGAGTTACATAACGACGTTCATTGATATTTTCATGATTACTAGCAAAAGTAAATGTAAGATAAGGAATACTCATACCAGCAAATGAAGGCATACCTTGAACATCATCTTTCAATGTAGCCCAATCAACTTTAACATCTTCAAGATGACCAATAAACAAGCCATTAGCTTTATTACAATCAGTACGTTCGTCAAACTTTTTACGAGTTACATCACGTAAATCATTATTAATACCTCTACCTCTACGTTTTTTAGGAGTTTGTACTTCTGCCTTAGCAGTTTGTTTAGCACTTGCTGCAACAGCAGCTTCATTCTTAATTTCTTTTTCTGTCGACATAATTAAAGTAATTAAAAGAATTATTAGATAAAATAAGAGCTGCACCATTAGCAATACTAACAATGCAGCTCTATGTTCAAGATACTATATTTCTAGGACGAAGATTTGATTATTCAGCAATTTCTTCTTTTTCAACTTTCTTACCGATACGAATAGGTTCTTCATCTTTATATTCGGTAAGCATTGCAATCTTAACAACAATATCTTTATGACCGTTATTAACAACAGCTTCTTGCAAGTTGTCAATATCTACTGTATAAACACGATTCTTAGAAGTAGCTTCTTCATCAGTCATATCAGCTTTCAACTGTTTCCAAACATTAGAATCAGTAAAGTTAAGAGTTACACCAATACCAGACAAAGCAGCAGTATTAGCACATTTAGAACCTTTAATCTTAGCAACTTCATCACCTTGAATACAGCTAGCCAAAAGTTCTTTCTGTTCATCTTCGGTAATACCTTCACGACCAAGAGCAGCTTTCAGTTCTTCATTAGAAGAAGATAAAGCACCTTCAAGAGTTTCTTGGAAATAAGTATTAACATACTTAATCTTATCATTCTTAGTCATACGAACACGAGTAGTACAAGGATTACCATTCTTGTCTAATTCAGCAATACCTTTAGCCAAAGCCCAAATATCAAATTCAGCATGAACAGCCATAGCAGCTTCGGGAGATTCAATATCCAAACCTTGTTCTTCACAGAAAGCAACAACTTCGGGTACTTTATTGATAATAGCATTATCAATATTTGCACAGTTATTAATGAACATTACATATTCACCATGAGCAATGCCGAGAGCTTTAGAAACTTGGGCAGTCATACGGAAACTACCGGGAGTAGAAACAACTATCAATTCAGGTTCTTCACTAACTGCTCTTTGACCAGCATTAACAATACCCATACCAAAACTCAAACCTTTCTTAAAGTCTTTCATAATTATAATTATTTAAAAAGTGAATAATATCAGTCTTACGACTGTTTTGTTTAATAATAATTTCTCTAGTTTGTTTATGTTATTGAATTTCAGTAATATCAATCATATCTTCATTACTCAAATCAATACCTTGCATAGTCTTTAATTCTTCTATGCTTAAACAGCCCATAATTAAATCATTAGCAATTTCACGAGCACCATAAACAAATGCTCTATGAGTTATCATTATTTTAGGATATTTCTTATAAGTATCTTTTTCAAAACATCCAGCAACAATAGCATCTTTATAAGTAAACTCACCAGTAGCAACCATATTACGTTCTCCAATTTTACGATAAAAACGATAACTAGTAATATAATCAATAGGAACAGCAGGTATTCTATAAACAGGAACTTTACCAGTAGAAGCAATTTGTTTAGCTTCATTAGTATTAGTAGCTATTTCAAACTTACCATTAAGTTGATATTCTTTATATACATTACCATTATAATCTTTATAGTATTTAACAGGATAAACATATATATGTTCATGGTCTTTATCTTCTGCATTTTTAGTTTGTGCCTCTTTGGGAGTAAGACACTTAATACAGTCAGATGGAAGTTTATCTTCATCATAAGCATTAAAGCCATCTGTATATTCGTACAGAGCGCGATAATTATCTACTTTTTCCCAACTCACGCTGCCTTTGACAAGTAATGCCTTAATAATGTGAACATCAACACCTGTTTTACCTTGAACTACATGAATATGTTCAATGCAAGTAGAAAATGGAAGTCTAAGGTCTTTAGCTCTCATTGCAATAGCAAGACCATCTTCAACAGACTTAATACCGCATTTATCACTACGCATAACACGTTTGATAAATACTTCAAGACTTGCAATTTCAGCTTCATTCATATAATTAAGCTGATATGGAGCAACAGAACGTTGAACACCATGTTGTTTTTCAATACCACTATTACTAACAGCAACAGTAGTATCATTAACTTTAACTTCTTTATCTTCGTCCATTCTATCAAAGAGCGATTTTGATTACACAACAAATATAACTATTATATTTATACTAGCAAATAATATCATCAAAATTTTGAGCACTAATATCAGAATTAACATTCTGTACAACTTCATGGTTAGCCGACAACTTTTCCTTTTTAAGACTTGCTTCTTCGATAGTATCAGCTATATAAAGTTTATGTACTTTAAGTTTTGATTGACTACAATTAACATTATTATAACGATAAATAAGTTCATCTATTGTATCATATAAAGGTGAGGTTAAAATCCATTCGTCTACGCTTGTTTCTAGGCTGTCAGTTGAATTATTTTTTATAGATAATACTCTTAATAAGCCATTATTAAAAGACTTCAAATTCAGCGTGGAAATAGCCTTAGATTTAATGATTCTTGGCTGTCCTTTCTTGCTTCCAGACTTGTACAAAATAGGAATACCATTATCATCAACTAGAACTTTATCCTCAATTTTATCATGGTAATCACCACAAATTTCACCTAATTTATCATTAATATATTTAGTTACAGTAGCAGCATATTCACCTCTCTTACTAATAATAAGAAATCGTTTGTCAGGATTATCTTTAATAATTTCAACTATCCTTTCTAGCTTACAAACATTATCAGAACATATAAGCATACGTTCACGAACAATATTATAAAAAGTCTTAACTCGTTCAGCAAGAACAAGAGGATTATAACATTCATCAATTTGTTTACTAAAAGGATTAGTCATATCCATATCAGCACTCCATCCATTATATTCAGCTATTTCTGTAATATATTGAATAGCACTACGTCCATCTTGAGTACCATTTCGAGCACATTTAATATTATCAAGATTACCAAATACTTGAATAGTCTGAGTAATAAATTCAGTATATTTATCGTAATTAGCAATATCATCTTGACTAGTAAATAAAATCTGCTCTCTGTGTTCCTCTACGGGGAGTATAGCTCGCATACCACTAGAATTTAGAATATTATTAATAGGTGGAATATTATTATAAATCTTAGTTAACGTAGAAGTATCAATAGTTTTTCAGTTAAAATCATAAGTTTAAATCTAGCATGATTAAAAACTGTATTACAAGATAAATTCCATTCGTTAACTCCAACAACAATAGAAATATCATAATTATAATTATATCTACTATTAACATAAGTATGAGTAAGAATATTAATAGTATCTATATTTATATTATGATTTTTAAGACCATCAACAATTTCAGTTCTTCTTTTCCAATTATCTGTAACAATAAGTATTTTAATATTATCATTCTTATTTCTCATAAGACTAATAATTCTACTTATAATTTCACAATAATCAACAGGTGGAACACAATTAATAGTTCCAATACCTTTATATTCTTTAGAACCCCATTTGTTAATTAGTTTATCATAAGTTTCTTCAACTATATTTCTCATCCAAAATCATCTTCATTAAAAATAGGATTATACATACCACTATATTTTTTAATTTTACTTTTACCTTTACCTTTAGGAGAAATCTTAAGTTTAATAGGATTAATAATCTTCGTAGCTTCTTGATAATAAAATTTGAAATTAATATCTCTAAGAGAAATATCTTTATCATCAAGACTATTAATAACTGTTACAACAGAACCAGCTGCCATTCTACTACGAGAACCGTTATCATTATGAACTTTCTCAATAATATAACCTCTATTAGAAACATAAAACCTAACATATCTTTGACAAATAACATGAGTAATTTGTCCATTTTCAATCTTAGTTTCTTCTACATGAAATTGTCTACCTACATTTTGAGTAAGACAAAAGTCAAGAATATTAGTTGCTTCTTGAAGAGTATCCATTACAGGTTTATTCTTAAGAAAATAGTTTTCAATAGCTTGAGCAACAATAGGCATAGAATAACCTTTAGTTAAATCTAGAGAATACATCATAGGATTAAGAGCACCTTTAGATTCAAGCTTAAGTTTATGAACACCATTTTTAATAACTCTAAATTGGCTAAGATAATTATTTATATCTCTACTAACAAGACAATGATAATAATCAGTATCAAACTTAAGTTTAGTAGTTTGTTCCCAATCATCTTTAATACGATTATAAACATCAATATCTCGTTTATAAAGTTTAATAACAATACCATCTGTATTAGCACTTAACACATGAATATTGTGTAACTCTAATTCCTCAACCAACATTAGCATCATTAACTGCCCATTAATAGTAGTTTTAGTACAGCTAATCTATCATAAAGATTACCATTTTCAAATCCAAGTTTACCATAAACAGAATTAATAACAATCTTTAAAACTAAAGCTAAAGTATCTCTATCAATTCCGTCAACAGTATCTTCATCGCTGTGTTTAACTTCAACTCTTTTATTTTTAAGCCAACCAATAAGATTACAAAAAGCATTAGTATCAAGATGAGCTGGAGCTACTTTATGAGCAGCAATAATACTAGGATACATACTATTAATATCAGCATGAATATAAACATAGTCATTATTGCCAAGTACATCGTGTTGACCCCCCGTGGAGGATGGAAATAATTCTCTTCCACTACTCCAAAGTTCAACAGGATTATCTTGACTATGTAACCTCCAGTTGCAACAGTATAAGTTACATTTCCAATTTTAACTTCTTTACTAAACGCATCTTTATTAACTCTATAAATAGTAGTTTTAAGACATTCATCAAGAAAATCTTGCATAGGTTTAGTTTTAAACTTAATAAAAGGAAAAATAACTTTTTTAAAACTCATAGCAGTTCTTTCAGTTTTCTTACCTTTCCATTGTTCAGGGGCAAGACCACTAAACTTACTATAAAATTTCTCAAAAAGAATATCAGCAGTTTTACTACGACTAGAATTAAGAACATCAACATCATATGCTTTACTAATAGCATAACGAGATTTAATTTCTTCTGGATAAAGACGAACTATTTCAGCTACAATGAAAACATCATTAAGATTATAATACATCATAGGTTCAATATATTCATCAAGAATAAATCTATCCCATTTATCTACTAGTTTATTAAGCTGATTAATATTCATCCCTTTAAGACTAGGAATTTCATTATATAATTCAGCTTCTTTTTCATTAATGTCAGGAAGTTCATATTCTAGAAGTTCATACCATTGAAGATTAATAGAAGTTTGCTTTAAACCTTTAGGAACAGGTTTACGTTCACCTGTTTTACTATCTACAACTACACTTGCTTTATTAAGAGCAAATATACGCATTACATCAACACCTGTAAATGGTAGTTATATTTTCTAAGACTATTAAGATAAAAATCAGTTCTAAATTTATATTTATCATCTTGACTAGAAATAATAGTTTTACTAGTTTCATATAACTTATTAATAAGTTCTTTCGTACTATTCGTACGCATATAAAAACTAAGTAAAGCAGCAATCATAAGATTATCATAATTGAAATTATTAAATCCATACAAGTCAGTACGAATAATATTTCCATTAGAATCTTTATAGCATCTAGTCTTATTAATATAACCTATCATAGAAAGTAATTGACTATCATCTGTATCTGTTATATAAAAACTATGTTTTTCAACAGTTTTAAGACGAGCTTTAATTTCTTCAACAGATAGTTTTTGAACTAAAGGAATAGCTTTATTATCAGTATTAACACAATCTTTAAATACTTTAAGATAACTATTAATACTAACAAAAGTAACAGAAAAGAAATTTCTTAAAACTTCAACATCATAAGCTATACAATTAATCATTTATATAATTTAATCCATAGTTATTTCTATTTTGATTAACCCAATTAGTATCATCAGCAAAACGCTGTTTAAATACATGATAAAGATTATCATCTTTAAATTTAATAAGAGGAGAATAATTACTAAATACATATTTACCACCAGTAGCCATAAATCTAGGAATAGGATTATCGCTAATACTACGATAAGCATCACCAAATATAAATAGATATTTATAATTAATTCTAGCTAATTCTTTCCATAGAATATTACGACATTTATCAACAGCAGTAAGATAAGTATTATAATTATTAGAACAAGCACATTTAATACTATAAGTCATATAAACATCTTCGGTATTATTTCGTCCAGAGTATTCATCGTAAAGATTACCAATATCAGTAAATAATTGATAATCATCACAATAAACTCTATCACCTCTAGGAAATAGGAAAACAATATCTCCATGAATACTTCCTCTACCACCTTGTATATATTTACCTGTATTAAATATACGATTTGGACATCTAGCACAATCAGGATATTCGTCAACAGTTTTACTTGCCATAAGATAATACTAATTGATTACTAGCACGAGAACAAGCAACATATAATCTACGAAGCATTTCATCTCTATTAGTATAAGGATGACCATATTTATCATAAATCATATCGTTAATATCTACAAATACATTTTTATAAGTAGAACCTTGTGCTCTATGAGAAGTAATTGCAAAACCATAATCTAAATCTCTACTAAATAAAATCTTACCATTACTATTCGTAATATTAGAAGCGATAAGATATTTACGTTTAAAATCAAAATACTGTTTCCATTTACTTCCACGTTCAGAACTACTAGCTTTTTTAGCATCATCAATAAGACTAGTCAACTTCTTATAATACATCTGAAATGTATAGTTATCATAATGGTCAATAACAAATAAAGGTTGAGTTATAACACCACCATGAATAGCTTGAAACTTAATAAGAAATCCTTTAAACTCATAATCATTATCAATTGTATCAACAATATCTTTAACAATATATTCTTCACTATTGTTTATAATAATATCATTAAAAACATTAACAACAGTAGTATAACTCATTATTAAATCATTACGAGTAATAAGACTTTTATCAGCATCTTGAATAATCATATGTCTTACATGGTTATTCCATTGTGCAACACGACTATTAGTATAAGCTATAATACGATACAAATCAATATTTTTAGTATATTCTTCATCATTAAAACAAGCATCAATTAAATCAGAAAATTCAGTTTGACCACAAACATAAAATCCTTTAGTTTCTTCATTATAATCTTGTCTGTTCTTAGATATATAATCAAGAAACTTCCATCCATTCTTATTATCTATATCTTCTCGAAGAAGTTTAAGAAGTTTACTAATAGGGTTATTATCTCCTTGTCGTACAACTTCTTTAAGATAATAAGTATTACTAGCAATAAGAAAAGCTTGACTAGTTTTCTCATTAACAGGTGGAAGCTGACTAGAGTCACCAAGCATTATAACTTTAATTTGAAGCTTCTTACATTTATTACTAATATACTTAACAAGTTTAGCATTAAGCATAGAAGCTTCATCAATAATTAAAACTTTAAGACCATCTAGTTTATCTTTTCCAACAGGATTAAAGGCAGGATTTTCAGGGTCAAAATTTTCAATATTAACATCAAGTCTAAAACCAAATAATGATTGAATAGTATTAACTTCTTTTCCACCAATAGAATTACTAAGAACTCTACAAGCTTTATGTGTAGGAGCAGCACAACCTATAACACCACCAGACCATTTGCAATTATTAATAACATATTTAATAACAAATGTCTTACCTGTACCTCCAGCACCGCAAAGAGCATTAATATATTTCTTATCATCCCAAGGTTGTGCAAGAAACTCAATAAGTTCATGCACAGCTATTTCTTGGTCTTTAGTAACTTAATGTTAGTATCTTTTCTATTACTATTAGCAATATTAAGATTATCAATCATTACAATTCGTTATTTACATCAATAAGATTATTTTTAACTTTATCTTCATATTCTTTCCATTCTTGAAAGCTAAAATAGTAGATTCACTATCACCACGATTATAACACGTAGTAATATGAAACAATTCCTTAGCAAAAGGCATTTTAACAATTTTACCTTTAGCTATAAGTCCAGCAGCAAAAGGAATATAAAATCTAGTATCAACAGTTTTTCTATTTTCACTATCTCTTATAATTTTAATTCTATGATTATATTCATCTAATCGACGAGCATAAACAACTTTCTTTCCTTTAGTTCTGTAACTTTCACCTGTAATGCTATATAGCTTGCCATTATATTCTACTTTATAAGTACCATCAATATATCTAATAATACCTTCGCATTTAGCAACTATAATAACATATTTATTAGCTATTGATTTCTCTTTGGATTTACCTACAACGCCAATGAGAATTTAAAACTAACCATAACATACTACTTTCTTTTAATAGTACGCATACGTTTATCAACAGCACGAGTAATACTTTTAAAGTATTATCTTCTGCAAACTTAGCTTTACGAGCAGCCTTTTTAGCAGCTTTCTTAGCAGCAATCTCTTCATCACGTTCTTTTTTGTTGTTGAATAACATCAACAATCTCAACATGATAACCACAATAATGAGAAAGAAAATCAATCTTACCACTAGTTCCATTACCAATAGCACTATTTTTAGCTACTTTAATAACTTTACTAGCAGAATTGATTCCAATAACAGCGCCAACATTATTAAGTTGACGAACAACAGAAACTTCATCATACTTTTTCATAAGTACTTTACATTTTTAAAGATTAATAAAACAATTATATTTAATAGTTAAAACTATAATAAATTCAATAATAGTTAGATTAGTAGAGCCACTACGCTACGCTCCGTGGCGACCCCCCGTAGAGGATGGAAGCAAGCTAGTCATTAAACTTTCTTTCTAATAATATCATTAAAATCACTAGTAAGTTTACCAATCCTATCTTCAATTCTATCTAGTCTATTTCTATCTCTATTTCTTTTAACTTCCCATTGTTTATTAATATCGCAAATATCAATTTGAATCTTTCTAATCCAATTTTGAGTATCATTAATATCTCTAATAAGTCTATCTAGTTTTTTACTAACAATGGTAATTCTTATAAAAAGATATACAGATAAACCAAATATCATACCAAGTATAAAATGAGAAACATTTTCAATCATAGAAATAATGATAAAGTTTACGAATGAGTTCAAATCTAGTATCAGTAATATTATAGATTTTAAATGCCTTAGCAACAAAATCAAAATCATCATATTTAAGCAAAGCATCTATATAATCTTTAATATCACTAAGCCACATAATAGCACTAACAGAATATCTATCGCTATCAATATTAGTAATATATTGACCAATACCTTTAGCAATAGTATCAGCAGTTATATCATTAATAATAAACTTATCAGTAAACCAATTATCTTTTATATAATGTTTATCAGTATATTTATCACGAAAGGTTTTAGATAGTTTATTACATAAATCAATATAAGAACGAGCAGCAGTTCTATTATTATGATTAACAAATTGAACATCTTTAACTTTAAGAGTTAAATTCATACCACATTCAATAATACGAACTTTAATTTGTTTTTTATCTTCATTAATATATAGAATAATAGCAAGTTTATCTTTCCAATAACCAACATTCAAAGTAACTATATCATAAAGTTTAACTTTAAATCCAGATGTAATAGTACCATCAATATTCTTATAAGCAACATAATTCATAATAAAACTGTATTAAATTTTTAGTTTAACATTTATTAGCTAGTTCTTTTGCCCTGTATTGAACTCAATATTAATCGTGATAGATTAATCAGATTATATATGAAAATTCAACAGAGAGCAAAAGAACCGTATCTGTGAATGTATTATGGACATAAATAGCTAGTCATTTGTAGCAGCCTCATTATTCTGTTCATTATTCTTACCATTACGTTTAAGACGTTCTTTAAGAATATGTTCAGCAACAGAACCAAGTTTACATTCACTAACATTATAACTTACGCCTTTAGTATGAGTAACAGTATATACAATAGGATAATCAATATATTTATTATTACCTACTGTACGTTCAACCTTAGTAACTCCAATTCCAGTTACAATACCAACACAAACACCAAGTTTAGTTTGATTATGATATTGATAAGTATATTCCATATATACTACCTGTCCTTTTTCAAACTTAGCTTGTTCTTCAATGTATCTATCTAATAGACCATCAAAAATAAAAGAATCATAATTATCCATTTTAATTATATATTTAAAGTTAATAATATACATACTAAAAAGCCTAGCACTATCTTCACAGACAATGCTAGGCAAAACTACAAATACGAAATCATATAAAACGAAATGTTTTACGCAGACATCATTATTACTAATTTCACAATCAATAATAATAGAATAATTAATACCAAATCAAATATGACATATAACACTTGGACTATGATAAATATTAATAGCACTATCTTCACAGACCGTACTATTACAAAACCTACAATTTTAGAAATTAAAACGGATAATAACAATATCATAGTTTCGGAGTTCAATTCCTCCATCATCAGCAAGTGAAATAATACTACTATCTTCACAGACAGTAGTATTAGAAATAAAATCAAAAACTTATGTGGGATTATTTAGCAGATTTATTTGCTTTTCTACGTTTAAGTTCAGCATAAATTTCATCATCACTAAAATTCTTAAACTTATTCTCCTGTTTATTATTATCAACAGATTGATTAATCATTTTAATCATTTCCTTATATTCTGCATTAGAAGTATCAATAATATGTTGAGCAATCAAATGATTAATTTTAGTATTAGCTTCAACAATATTAATAATCATATCTTTAGCATATTTAGGAAAAACAGCAATAATAGGTTTAAGAATATCTTTATCTTCAATTACACTATCCCAACGATTAATAAGCCAATCAAGTTCAAATCCATCTTCAGTAGCACGTTTAATAATATCTTCTTGAGTTTTACCAAAATCATTAATATATTTTTGTTCTTTAAGAACATATACAAATAAAGCTAAATCTCTAACATATTGGTCTGGAGATAAACCTTTATCTTTAATATCATTAATGAATTTATTAATAAGTTCGCAATCTTCTTTATATTTACAGGTATCACAAGTAATACTATCACAAGATTTACCAAAAACTTCATCAAGAATAACTTTAATATTAACATTTTCCATAATTTTATTTATTTAATTATAATAACCAAAAACATCATTTTCAGGGTCAACAATAGGACTATCATCAACTATTGGTTCCCAAGCAATATCGTCAAAATCTTGACTTAGACATTCTGCATGAATTTCAACACCTTCAACATTATTATTGAAATATGTATCATCTTCAACAAAATAAATATCAGTTCTTTCCATATCTTTATATATAAAATAAACTCCGAGTAGAGGATGATTATCATCAACCAGTTAACTATAACAAACCCAATAAACAAAATGGATAAAAATGGCAAGAACATGAGAATTAGCTTTAACAAGCTCAACAGCACTATCCATCCTCTACGGGGAGTCTATACTACAAACTTAGTTAGCTTCAGAATCTTTATTCTTTTTATGAAGTTCAGTTTCAGTATCAATCATAATACCAATAACTCGCTGACTATCACTAGCAACATCAGCATGAGCTTTAACTAAAGCATCAATGAATAAATCATCTGTATATCTATATTCTCTACGAAGTCCACCATCAGCAGTAACTCTAAACTTATTCCATAAGAAGTCAACATAAGCACCTTTAGAATTACATATTCTTCCATCATCTTCAAGAGTATGAAGAATATTAAGAGAAGTATGGCGTCTAAATGCAGCATTGAATTTAACAATACAAACTACATCAAGAATATGTTGAGGAACATTAATTCCAACAGGAACACCACGTTTATCAGTCTTAGCATCTTTAAAATCATTATCTTCATTAGCTTGACTAACAACAGTAGTTTGTTCTTCCTGTTTACGAACTTTACTTTGTTTCTTCTTCCTAGCTTTATTCTTAGTCTGAACAGTTTCACTACTAATAACAGCATTAACTTGTGTATCTTCTTCAGGAACAACAAGTTTACCTTCTTGTTTAGCTTCTTCTAAACTTTCAGCCATAGTTTTCTTTCTAGGCTTAGATTGAACATTACTAGTAACATTATCAAAATTTACCATAACACTTATAAGTTTAAGATTAATATTATTATCAGTAGCAATATTACTCTACTGAACAATACGACAAATATAATAATTAAATATAATACTCCAAATATATTATAATTTATTTATACTATAATTCTAACTAATAATCAATAGCTATATTAAAATAACTAAAATAGTTATAGCAATAGGAATTAACTTACCACGAGTATAATAAATATCAATAGTATCAAGAGTATCATTAGTATAAAGAGAATCAGTAATATCAAGAATATTAAGAATATCATTAATAATATCACCAGTAATATTAGCATGACTAGTATTAATAGTCATTATAATACTGATAGTATTAATAATGCTATTATTAGCTAGAACTAATGCTATTAGTCATTATGACTAGAAGTCTTATTAGACTTGATAATACTGTTAGAGCTAGTCTTAATAACGATTGTATGACTAATCGTAATGACGATAGACGTAGTAGAGCTAGAACTGAAACTGATAGAGATAGTCATGACGAATATGACTGAAACTGATAGTGATATAACTAGAGATGATAGAGATGAAATAGTTATAACTAAAGGTTATGAGAGTTATAACTAGAAGTTATAGGAGTATAACGAGAAGTTATAGGAGAGACAGAGAGGGAGTTGGAACAATAGGGTTAGATTGATTAGGAATAGGATGTGGAGAAGGAGAAAGAGGAGGAGAAAGAAGATCAGCAGGACTAGTCTCTTTAGCATATCCATCTCCACACTTATCTCCACATTTACCACTACCACAATCACATCCATCTCCACCATCAACCTCAATTTGACCCTATTTGAACCACATCTAACTCCACCATTTCATTCTCCACAAACTCCACATTCACCACTTTCATCTCCATATCCTCTTTCTCCACATTCAATACCTCTCGTCACCTTTAATTTCATCTCTATAACTTTTTGTTATGAGAGTAAATCTCCATGACCAATATCAGTATAACAAAATGTTATAGGAGTAAATCATCATTAGTTTCATTAGTAGAATTATCATCAGTAACTACATTAAATTCATAATTATCAAGACTATCATTAATAATACGAGTGATACCTTTTAATTTACCAGCAATACCAAGTCTACTCTTATTAACACTATCATATATTTTTGTTATATCATCAGCATTACCATTAGTAGTAATATCAGTAATAGCAAGAAGAATATCAGCATTAGTAGGATGAAGATTAATAAGTTCAATAGAAGTAATAGAATTATCATTCTCAACTTCAATAGTAGTAATAATACGATGTACTTTCATGATGTTTAATATTAGGATAAGACTTATCAGACCTTGCAGCTAGGTCTTGATTGACAAGTCTTATCAGACTGTTAAGTTCGTTTATTGCAATCTATTTAATGTTGATAATGAGCATTTCCATGTCGAACACTAGCGACAGCATCAACAAAACTATTGTTGATAACACAAACGCTACCAACCCGAAGGTTAGTAGCGTCATGTTCATTAGAATGGTATATCGTCATCACTCATTGCAGTAGCAACAAAATTAGCTGCTTTAGCTTTAGCATCACGCTTGGCAGCAATGACAGCACGAGCATCATCCATAATCTGCTTGATAAGTACATTATATGCACTAACAAGAACAGGGTCAGTAGGTTGTTCGATACCTACAATATGATATACATATCTATCATAATCCACAACATTGTAAAGATTATCTTTACGAGTAAATGGATTACGGTCTTGTACACCAGCAGGTACAAACTGGCAAAGAACTTTGACAGCAGCACCAGTAAGATACATACTAGCAAAGCCAGCTTCAGCAGCTTCGCCAACATAGTTGACAAATCTACCGTAGAACTTGTCTTTGCGCATTACAAGCAGTATCTGATTGAATGGCATCTGAATAGCACCAAGCATACCCATTCGATGTGTACCATCAGGCATACTTTGAGCACCTTTGACAGGACTAACAATAGTAACAAACGCATTGAGATAAGACTTGCCATTACGACCTGTACGTTCTTGACAATCAATATTAGTAATGACAGTAGTCATTACATGACTATGACCATCAGTACAGATGCGTTTAACAACATCATCAATGGTTTCCACTTGCGCAGAACTTTGGTTATCTGTATCAACAATAGGTTGAACAGGTTGGTTAACACTAGCAGTTGGGTCAACTACATTAACATTCTCAGGAACAGCAGCACCACCTTGTGCAGCTTGTGCTAAATCTTTAACGTCTGGCATGACTATTAAGTATTTAATTACGCTAATCAGTAGCATTACTGACAGTTGTTTTCGTTTCAACTGCAAAGTATTTAATGTTGATAATGAGCAACATCATCTAGTAGAGATTAATCTCTACTAAGATAACTAACAATAGCCGATAGTATTCCAAATACAACAGCAGCAATCTGTTCATAAATAGTTGGCTCTACTTGCAATGCTAGTATGATAGCTAGCGTCATCAGTATGATAGCAACTAACAATAATGGTTTGTTTATTCTCATAATGATTAGTGTTAAATAGTTAGTAATGTAATGAAATGAATAATCTCAATGTATTTAATGTTGATAATGAGCAGGATTATCATTAACTATATCAACTTTAGGCGGGGGTAGTCAATCAAGTTTAACATGACCGGGGGTTATACTCACTAGCCTCACTATCACATTTATATACTCTATATTTACTATCATTATAATCTTTATCATTACCATTTTTACTATAACCATTATCAATCTTTTTATCTTCATTACTTTCATTTTTAATATTTCCTTTATTCTCATTATTATTCTTACTATAATCATTATCATTATATCCAAACTAATCCTCGCCAATATCTACAACTTCAGTTGCATACAAATCTTTATTCGCAATTACAATACCTTTATCAGTATCATTTTTAAATAAAAACAAATTTATCAACTATAAGTCTATCTTTATCATCAAAAGTTTTTATTAATTTAGCTTCACTAATAATATTAATAAGTTTGTTAACATCACCTCTAAATATGTAAATAGGATTAACAACATAAATATTTTGTAAATTAGTTCTTTTAATAATATTTTCATCTTCAAGATACGCAATAGCGTTATAATAATCTCTATAATTAGGTTTAACTAAACCATAACCTTTAATTAAATCATGAGAAATATAAATAACATTACTATTAAATTTAATATTTTCAGCAATATAACCAATAAAAGAAATAATAATAGCATATCTATTTTTTCTTATTATATCCCAAACTCTCATACCAATAGTAACAAAATTACGTTTAATGCTAACTTCTTTACTAAGATGATAACCATTATCAAATTCAGCAACTATACCAGTTCTGGTACTTTTATTATAACTAAAAGGATTAGCAACAACAAGTCTTTGTTTTTCAAATTCTTCTAAACAATCAGCATTATAACAAACATCATTAACAAGTTTATTATAAAACTTTAGTAGGTTTAAAATCTTCTTTAAAAGTCATAACAATAATAGTATTAAGTTTAACATAAAAATATATTACTCTAGGAAATATCGAAATCTATTCCATGTATGGTATAAATTTAGCAAATAAATAGCGAAATCTATTCCATGTATGGTATAAATTGGTATTTGTAACTTATTGATAATCAAATAATTATAAGTTAGCAATAGTATCTATATAG
>ENA-OQJT01000013-OQJT01000013.1-human-gut-metagenome-genome-assembly--contig:-NODE-13-length-34308-cov-1.021562_pt1 | contig 34308 bp, 33 predicted proteins | sample MGYA00242612_ERZ504779 | MGnify/ENA primary metagenome ERZ504779 (study PRJEB26092, sample SAMD00036366) | human gut metagenome | host: Homo sapiens | study: EMG produced TPA metagenomics assembly of...
CGACTGCAATCGGTTATATTTTTGTTGAGATACAAAATTCCTGCTCTTCCAGATCCTCCAATTAATTTCAAATCAGCGGTAACACTCTGGCACTGGAAAAAAATGTAAAATTTCATACAAAACGATACACTTTTCTTCTATGCATAATTCTTTAAATTTTTCTCTTTTTTCCGTTAATGTCTTTGCCTGTGCTCCAAGTTTTTTTGCATATACCGTATTTGTTAATTTATTTAAAAAAGGTTTCATACAGCATCACCACCTTCTTTTCTTCTAAATGGTCGGAATCGTAAATTTTCAGTTCTTTATTCTGTTTTTTACGTTCCACGTACTGTACTATTTTTTTCAGTATTTCTGTTTCTTCCTGGGAAAGTACCAGCTGATTTGCACCTTGCATCAATAGCTGATCTCCTGATCTTCCGGAAACCCACATATAAAATCCGTCCACACAAAACAGAGTATCTATTTTGATTTCCGGCACCAGCACTCGCGGATTCTTTAACTGTCTTTCCTCTTCCAGATACCGAATTATATTTTCTTCTGACTTCTGAATTTCCTTTTTCAGACGAATCGGCACATACTCGATTGTTCGTATTTTCTTTCCCTTTTTGCCCTCCGATTCTGCCAGTACAAAGTAAGCTCCCGCCTCTTTGTTATATCCTCCATACTTCTGTATATCACAAAGCCGTTCATCACTGCTCTTGATCGGAACCTGGCCTTTTCCTTTTTTGACAATCTGCTGGTCAAACAATGCACCTGTTGCCTCATACGATCTTCGCGTCACAAGAATGTTGTTCTTTTCCATAAATTTTCGGACTGTCGCAATGGTTCTGTTCCCGCTTTCCCAGGCAATTTCTCCGTTTCGTTCAATTCTTTCCTGTTCAAACATCTTCTTCAGGTTATAACTTCTTCCCGGATTTTCCTTAATGAAGTGAATCGGATTTGATGTAAATTTTACAAAATATGCGTTGCCAACGACAATATTCAAATAAGCATCCTTCGCATGATGATAATCATTCATCTCCCGTACCTTCAGAAATTTAAAATCCTTACGGAACTTTGAAACGGTTGGCGCTTTCACATAAACAATCTGTGTATCCGGGATCACCTGCTGCAGAATACTTGCTGCCGCTTTTGTACTCTGACGAGTTTCCACCAGCTGCCTGGAAATAAATCCAGCCAATTCAGACGGTTCAAATCCATTTCCTCTTATCAGCCGTTTATATTTTTCTTCACTGATCAATCCGGCATCCACTAAAGATTTCCAGAATGGCTGCATTTTTTTCCGAACTGTTTCATCGATCGGATATTTATCCTCTTTCATCTGATTACACTTTTTCTTTACAAGTACCCGGTTATCCAGGCTATCATCCATCACTTTGGACTGTGGAAAAATATGATCAATGTCATACTTCTGATTATCCCACAATTCCTCCAGTTCAATTGTTTCACCGGAATACATGCATTTTCCTTTTTGCGTATAATACAAATACAGCTTGTCTCTTCTCATTTCCGCATCGGAACGTTTTTCAATCTCATCTATCCAGTCTTTTTCTTCCGCTTTACATTTTTTATAAAGTTCCAGCAGTTTCTTTTTTTCTTGAAGAGGTTCTTCCCTGATCGGTTTTTTCTCTTGCCATTTCTATAAAAACACGTTTCGGTGGGTTTCCCATCACTTTACAGATTTCCTTTACAATCAAAAGGCTCTGCCAAATCTGCCGCTTCACTGCCGGTGATACGTAAAGCTCCTCGACTAATTCATACGAAATATCCCGTTTTTTCTGTTCGTTTCCATTCTTTTCTTCGATTGCCGATGCAAACAAATATTTTTCGCTAAGCAGTTGCATCAGATTGTCATTCGTCTCCCACAAAGCCCGAATAATAGACCATGCCTCTCCCGTTTCCGGTGCCGGTGCTTCCATCTCTTCCAAAAACACTTTTGAGAGTCTTCCCCAACCACGATACGGCAGTTTACTTATGCTGTCTCTTTGTTTTTCTGTCAACTCCGGAAACAGTTTCTTTAATCTCTGTTTCAGTATCGCTTTATCATCTCCAAACAGCGTTACGTTCAGGATGATGCATTCTTTTTCCGCCTGGTTCAGTGACAGATTTGTTAATTTCTCTTTAAAGTCATGGTATGCCGTAAGAGAACTCTTGAAATCACCATCAATTCCGGTAATTTCAACTTCTTTTCCGGTAATTCCTTCTTTCACTAAATAGTTTTTCAGTTTTTTTCTGTGTAACCTTTCTGCTTTTCTGGAATACTTCTTCATATATTTTCTGTTTCTGCTCTACAGATATCTTTTCTCCATCCAAACGCAGATTATTTAATTCATTTAAAACTTCGTATTTGCTGTACAGCAGAGAATACTTTGGTAAAACATCTTCACTTGGCAGATAAGTACATTTATTCGTCATTCTTCGAATAAACTGCTCTGCACTTGCTTCCAAATCTACCATCTCATCGAAGTTCCATGGATATATTTTGCCTTCTTTTCGTACCGCCCAGTTACTCTTCTCCCCTTTTTTCGAATTCCGTTTAAGGGTCCTACGTAGTACGGAATGCGGAATGTGAAAATCTTTTGAATCTTCTCTCCATTCTCTTTCAGTAGCGGAACTTTATCTTCCAGATTTTTCAGGATTGCATTTAATTCATATAAATGAATCTGATATGGAATGACACTGTTGTCTTTTACAGTCTGTTTCGGAAGAAACGTTCCCATTTCCATTTCCTTCTGCATGCAGGATGCTTTCGTCACATCTGATATCTTGCCCAGAATATTCTTTTTCAGATAACCGTAAAAGTCTTCCTGACTACATTGTTTTGGCGCCTTGATATACGCATAATAATTAGCTTTTTCATCCTTTTTTGCAAACAGTCTCTGATATTCTTCCCTTGAAAGATTCTCTCTGACCAGCTTTTTCAGATTTTTCAGATCCTTTTTATGCTTTTCATAAAGTGCCACTTTTGCCTCTGAAAGAGAAGAATAGTTCTGCAAAATATCAGCCAGAACAGCCCAATCGTACACTGCTTTTGCGTGTTCAATTAATACATATTTTTCTCCCAGCTCTGCTTCGATCTCTCCAGCGTATTCTTCATAACCTGCATCTGCGAAGCAAAGTTTTGGCCGTTCCAGTGTATCCATCTGTTTTTCCCCAAACAGATTTCCCAGTTTTGCTGTTCCACCGGTAATCAATCCCAGCCACTCTTTTTCACAGGATGTTTCTGCCCGCATTGCTTTTACTGCTTTTGTCTTTTTCGCAGATTTGGTCAATGTTCGGTCTTTTAAAATTGCCTCTATTTCCTTGCTTCTTTCCACTCCAATCTCGGAAGAAAAGCCAAGTTCTTCTGCCCTCACTGCTTCAAGGAACTGTTCAAATGTTGTCTGAAATTCTCTTACCTGTTCGATATTTCCGTTTAATAGAAAATGGCCTCTGTGTTTCATCATATGATGCAGAGCAAGATATATCAGGCGAATATCAGGCGTTTCGTCAGTTTCCATTAACCATTTTCTCAGATGATAGATGGTTGGAAACTGTTTATGATATTCTTTGTCTGTGTAATCATCATCCGCAAACAATGCATAGGGAAGTTCTGGACACTTTCCCTGCCTGTCATGCTTATCCTCTGGCCAGTAACGACTCTCTTTCATTCTGCGAAAAAATCCATCATCTATCTTTTCTACTTCTTCCGCAAAAATTTTCTGCAGCAATTCTATTCTCCAATTACGACGATCCAATCTTCGTTTTGCTGTCCGAAACCCTCTTCTCTCTTCTGCAGTCTGTGCACTGTCAAATAGCCGTACACCCCAAAGTGTTTTTCCATGTGCGCGCAAAATTTCGTACTTCTCATTTGTCACAGCCCATCCAACCGAACTGCTTCCCATATCAAGTCCGAGATAATATTCCCCTTTCATCTGTTCTTTCCTCCATTTTCTACATTTTATCTAATTTTACCATATATTTTGATTTTTTACATCTTTTCTTTCCTATTTTCAACAATTCTACTTCCTGGTTCTTGCTGTTCTCACAGTACTGAATCATAACCATGTTTCATTTCTAATTTTAGACAACAAAAAAACTGCTGTCTATGAAGACAACAGTTTTCGTTCCACACACTGTGGACCATCTAACGATGGCGTTTTCGATAAATCGTTATTTGAACTTATGATGTAAAATTTAGTATGGTACTAAACTATCTACACTATACTTCTATTTTTTCCTTTCGTCAATCTTTTTTAGAAAGTTTTTATGATAATTATTCCATTTTTTTCTCTTGCGTCCTTCTTGTTTTTATGGTAAAATATATTTTGTTCTGATTACGAACACTGCCGCTGTGGCGGAATTGGCAGACGCACTTGACTCAAAATCAAGCGGTGAATAACCGTGCCGGTTCGAGTCCGGCCAGCGGCATAGCTAAAAAAGATCTGCAAAAACGAACGTTGATGCAGATCTTTTTTTTATTGTCTTCCCTTCAAAAAAACAGCTTTTGAAAGAAAGAAAACCCCTTTCGAAGAACCGGCCATCTGCCGCATGGTTCTTTTTGAAAGGGGTTTTACTGTTGTTATCTCTTATTTATTTCCAAACATCTTCTCATACTCCGGTGTTCCATCCAGTGTAGCGAAGTAGTCTTTCGGGGTTTCTGCGCGGCGGATGACTTCAAAGCTGCCGTCCTCTTTTAACAGAACCTCTGCAGATTTTAATTTTCCGTTGTAGTTGTATCCCATGGAAAATCCATGTGCGCCGGTATCGTGGATAAAGAGAAGATCTCCGACCTCTACTTCCGGCAGCATTCTGTCGATAGCGAATTTATCATTGTTTTCGCATAAGGAACCCGTTACGTCATATTTGTGATCGCACGGCTGATCTTCTTTTCCCATCACGGTGATGTGGTGGTAAGCGCCGTACATAGCCGGTCTCATCAGGTTGACCGCGCAGGCATCACAGCCGATGTACTCTTTGTAGATGTGTTTCTGATGGATGGCGCGGGTAACGAGTCCGCCGTACGGTCCCATCATGAAACGGCCCATTTCCGTGTAAATTGCAACATCGCCCATGCCGGCCGGAACGAGAACTTCATCGTACACTTTATGTACACCCTCGCCAATCACGCGGATGTCATTGCCTTCCTGACCCGGTTTGTACGGGATTCCGACACCGCCGGAAAGATTGATGAATTTAATCTTCACGCCCGTCTCTTTCTGCAGCTTTACAGCCAGCTCAAACAGTGTTTTTGCCAGAACTGGGTAGTAATCATTGGTTACGGTATTACTTGCAAGGAAGGAATGGATGCCGAACTCTTCTGCCCCTTTTGCCTTCAGAATGCGGAATGCCTCAAAAATCTGCTCGGTTGTCATACCGTATTTGGCATCTCCCGGATTGTCCATAATATCGGTGCTGATTTTAAACAGTCCGCCCGGGTTATAACGGCAGCAGATTTTCTTCGGAATGTAGCCTAATGTTTTCTCAAGAAAATCAATATGTGTAATATCATCAAGGTTAATGATCGCACCAAGCTCTGCAGCCAGTTGATACTCTGCAGCCGGTGTTACGTTGGATGAAAACATGATTTTATCTTTCTCAAATCCCATCGCATCGGAAAGCATCAGCTCCGTGTAAGAAGAGCAGTCGCATCCGCAGTCATATTCACCCAGCATTTTGATCAGTGTCGGGTTTGGGTTCGCTTTTACAGCAAAATACTCACGAAATCCCGGATTCCAGGAAAAAGCTTCCTTTACCGCTTTCGCATTCTCACGAATTCCTTTTTCATCGTAAATGTGAAACGGAGTTGGTACTGCTGCTGCGATTTCTTCCAGTTTTTCTTTTGTTACAAAAGGCTTCTTCGTCATTCTCTTTTGTCTCCTTCTTCTGCTTATTTTGCCTGAATAATGTGAAGCATGTTTGTCATATATCCTTCACCCGTCACCTCGTTGGTGGCAGGGTCTCCGGCCGTAAAAATAACCATATCTCCACGTTCTACAAGCTCCTCACGGCGCACCATATACATAGCATGGGAAATGATGTTCTCCGTAGAATCTTCCTCGTATCCGGTCACCGGACGAACGCCCCAGTAGAGCTGCATTTTTTCTTCTTGCCCATTCATATGGGGTAACGCCGTAAATCGGTACGCTCGGACGAAGGTTGGAAATCAGTCTTGCGGTCTGACCGGACATCGTCGGGGTCACAATGCAGGCTGCTTTGATGTGTTCTACCATAGAAACGGCGGCGCTTCCGACTGCCGCGGAAACATTCAGCTTTCCTTCCAGCGCTTTTCCATCGCGGTAATCTTCGAATTTCAGATACCGCTCCGTCTGCTCGGCAATCTCTCCCATCATGGTAACTGCCTCGATCGGATATTTTCCGGCTGCTGTTTCGCCTGAGAGCATGATCGCATCCGTTCCATCATAAATTGCATTCGCAACATCGGCTACCTCTGCACGGGTTGGGCGCGGGTTCCGGATCATGGAATCCAGCATCTGGGTTGCTGTGATAACCGGTTTGTATTTATGATTGCATTTTTCAATGATGATTTTCTGTACATGCGGTACTTGGCACGCCGGAATCTCTACACCAAGATCTCCCCTTGCAACCATCACACCATCTGCCGCATCGATGATGCTGTCGATGTTCTGCACACCCTCCGCATTTTCGATCTTGGCAATGATATCAATATGCTCTCCTCCGTTTGCCACAAGGAACTCACGGATTTCGTTAATTGCCTCTGCATTTCGGATAAAAGAAGCCGCTACAAAATCAATATCCTGTTCAATACCAAAGAGAAGATCTCCTTTGTCTTTCTCCGTCAGGTTCGGAAGATTGATCGAAACGTTTGGTACATTCACACCCTTTTTTTCTCCGAGCTCGCCGCCGTTTACTACGGTACAGACAATTTCCGGTGCATTTACTTTTTCTACGCGCAGACCGATCAGACCATCATCGATCAAAATCGTATCTCCCTCTTTGATATCTTCCGTAAGGCCGGTGTAGCTGACAGAACAGTGATTTTCATCTCCGGTCTCCTGAACGGTTGTCAGGGTAAAAGTCTGTCCGGTTACCAGATTCACTTTTTTTCCATCTTTTAAAACGCCGGTACGAATTTCCGGTCCTTTGGTGTCCAGAAGGATTGCCACAGGAGTTTTCAGCTCTTTTCGAAGCTCTTTCAGCATATCCATACGCATTTTCTGCTCATCGTGGTCTCCATGAGAAAAATTAAAACGAGCAACATCCATTCCGGTTTCAATCAGTTTTTTCATCAGGTCACGGGAGTTGGTATTTGGTCCCATGGTGCAGACAATTTTCGTTCTTCTCATACTTTCTCTCCTTCTTTATTTTACATGTTCATGCGTAAACAGGTGATCCTGGCAGTATTCATAGTTTCCGTTGCATCGGGAACAGAAACGGAACTCCAGATTCGGATCATCTTTTTCGGTCCGGCCACAGATCGCACATTTGTGTTTTGTGATCCCGTTCGGATTGCGGTATTCGGCTTCGCCTCTTGAAACGGCCTTTTTAAATTCCTTCCGGCGTCTGTTCTGCTGGAAAGAGCCGCGTTTTCCTTTTCTTGTCATCAGGAAGAACACAAGGACGTTTGCAAGGGAACAAAGAATAACAACACATCCTGCCCAGTTTCCGCTCATGATGCTGGTAATCATGCTGTAGGCGAGAAGCGCTACGTCAAGGTATGCCAGCCATTTGATTTTGATCGGAATAATGAAATACAGCAGTACCTGCATATCCGGGAAGCTGATCGCAAAGCCAAGGAAAATCGAGAGGCTGATGTAGTAAGTGCTGAATGCCGTTCCCATCAGCGACGGATATCCGTTGACTGCATATAAGATTCCATACAGCAGGAAGGAACCGATAATGGTCATCAGAATGCCGGAAAAGATGTAAACATTATACTTGAAATCTCCCCAGGCTCTCTCAAGGCTTGTTCCGATTGAGTAATAGAAAAACAGCATGATGATCGTAAAGATATCAAGGCTGCTCGGCGGAATCAGAATCCAGCTCACCAGACGCCAGATCTGTCCGTGCAGAATATAATATGGTTCCAGCGTCAGATACTGTCTCATGATGGGAGCCGCAAGCGCAATGATATATCCCGCAATGTACGTTACGATAATGTACATCGTCAGATGGCTTAACGCGTATCTCCCATATTTTCGCTCCATTTTGTCTAAAAAATTCATGCACACTCTTCCTTTTTGTTTGTTTTATTTTACCGGCTTTCACTGCCCGAAAATACATTCTCATTATACGTGCTGCCTTTTCGTTTGTCAAACGGTATAACGGTGAATTTCGTCTCCGAAAAAGAGCTTTACGAATGTTTTACTTTCCGGTATAATTTATTAGAAATCTTTTCCAGTTATTTTATAAATATACGAAAAAATTCAGGAGGACTTTATATATGGCAGGATCATCATTTGGTACCATCTTCAGACTGACCACCTGGGGAGAGTCTCATGGAAAAGGCGTGGGCGTTGTTGTGGACGGAGTGCCGGCCGGCCTTTCGCTTTCCGAGGAGGATATTCAGTTTTACCTCGACCGCAGGAAGCCGGGACAGAACCGCTTTACCACAAAACGGAAAGAATCCGATACCGTTCAGATTTTATCCGGCACTTTCGAAGGAAAAACGACCGGTACCCCGATTTCCATGGTGGTATGGAATGAGGATCAGCATTCCAAAGATTACAGCGACATTGCTTCCTATTACAGACCGGGCCACGCCGACTATACGTTTGATGCAAAATACGGTTTCCGCGACTACCGCGGCGGCGGACGCTCCTCAGGACGCGAGACGATCGCACGCGTGGCTGCAGGTGCCATTGCCTTAAAAAATGCTCTCTGAGCTTGGCATCACCGTTTCCGCCTACACCCGCTCCATCGGTGACGTGGAAATCCAGTCTTTTGATGCCGCTGAAATCGCGAATAACGCCCTGAATATGCCGGATGCAGAGGCTGCCGAAAAGGCTTCCGAGCTTTTAACAAAAGCCATGGCGGAAAAAAATTCCGTCGGCGGTGTGGTCGAATGTGTCGTTCACCATATGCCGGCCGGTGTCGGCGATCCGGTGTTTGAAAAGCTCGATGCCAACCTTGCAAAAGCACTCGTCTCCATCGGCGCCGTAAAAGGCGTGGAAATCGGAGACGGTTTCTCGGTCTGCACAGCTACCGGGCTTACCAATAACGATGCCTTCCATGTAAATGCGGACGGCTCCATTGTCAAGCTGACCAACCACGCCGGCGGTATTTTAGGCGGTATCAGCGACGGAAGCGATATCGTTGTCCGGGCTGGTTTCAAACCGACCCCGTCCGTTGCTGCTTCCCAGCAGACCATCAACAAAGACGGCGAAAATATTGCCATCGAAATCAAAGGCCGCCACGACCCGATCATCGTTGCACGCGCCGTTGTTGTCATGGAATGCATGACCGCTCTTGTCCTGGCGGACGCACTGCTCGTCGGCATGAGCGCCAAACTGGACAATGTAAAGAAAGTCTGGGCTCTGGACGAGAAATAAAGGCCGGACTGCTTCTTTCTGGCTTCAACACAAAAAATGCCTGCGGGATACAGTTCTTCCTGCAGGCATTTTTGCGTTATTTTTTTTAGTGAACGCCTTTTTTCGTAATCAGAATACAGTTCGGCGTCTCCACTTTCATCGGGCGGCCTTTCTGAACCAGCACGTTTTTCTCATAATCAACGGTAAATGTTGTGATCGTGTTGGACTCATGATTTGCCACTGCGATATGTTTTCCGTCCGGGAACATTGCAATATCCTTTGGATATTCGCCGCTGATCGGAAGTGCAAACTTCTTCTCCAGGCAGCCGGTCTCCGGGTCGATATGGAACATTGCTACGGTATTGTCTCCGGCTGTAGAAGTAAACAGGTAGTGGTGATCCGGGGAAAGGCACATGCCGGATGCAGCGTCGTGCGCCTGGTCCACGTTCGCGGATGTGGTGCTGATCGACTGCAGTTTTTCAAATTCCGGTCCGTTTCCCGTATCACGGTAGCTGAATACATCGACTTTGTTCATCAGCTCGTAAATGACATACGCGTATTTTCCGGATTCACTGAAAACGATCTCTCTCGGACCGGATTCACGCTCACAGCGCAGGATATCCACCAGTTTCAGGCGGTCACGCTGTGTGTTCAGCTTGTACATTTTGATCTGGTCAATGCCGTTGTCGACTGCGCAGACATATTTGTTGTCCGGTGTAGGAACGACACAGCTGACATGCGGGCGGAAGTTACGCTCTGCCACACTGCCAAGGCCCTTGTGGAACACGCCGTCCATCAGACTTCCGAGGCGGCCGTCCTTATGGGTATGTACAACGGTTACTTTTCCGTCATGATAGCCTGCCACGAACAGGTATCTTCCGGTTTTGTCCACCGACAGATAGCAGCCGCGCATGCCGTCGATGTCTACTTTGTTGATCGGGGTCAGGTCTCCGTCATCCTCCACTGCAAACACTGCAACGCCTTCATCTGCAATCGAATACAGGTATTTGCCGTTTAAGGAACGGGCAATGTGGGAAGAGTTGTTGACCGGTATGACTTTTCGCTCTGTCAGAGTGCCTTCTTCTACATTTACATCATATAAATGAATACCAATGCTGCTTCCATGGGTATAAGTGCCTACATAGCTACGTACTCATCCTTCATGTTGTTTTCATCCTTTCTGCCTTCTCGCACATCGTGTGAATTTTCTAAAAATATTTTAACACAATTTCCGCGCCACGACAACGAGGAAAACGGATTTTTGATATGTAAACGGTAACACTTTATTTTTAGACACAGGATATTCTCCTGCTGAGAATTTTTTAGATATTTCTATTGTTTTTAGATTGTAAGAGTTGAGGTTTCCGCTGCATACCATTTCCATTTTCTACGCTCTCGTCAGACTGATTTCCTGACTCATCATTCCCTGCAGTTTCTTGATTGCGCGGCTGTACTGGCACTGCAGCGCCTGCTCGCTTTTCTTGCAGAATCCGCTGAGCTCTTTGTAGCTGAATCCATATGCTCTCCCCCAGAAAATGCGCTGATCCATCGGATTCAGGTTCTGGATGCAGTTCTGCATCACCATTCGTTCCTCAATCTCGGCTGTCGCGGCCGCCTCCCCTTCATTTCTGTTCTCTTTCTGATACTGTGTATAGGAAACTTCATTCTGATAATAATGTTTTCTGCGCTGATTCTTGATCTTGTTTTTTGCCACACAGAACAGCCATTTCGTCATCTCTTCTCCTTCGAGATCGGCAACGGTTTCAAATTTTACCACCAATACCTCCCATACATCGTTCAGCACATCCTTCGCCGTCTCCCGGTCATTGTTCAACTGACCGCAGATATAACGGAACAGCACATGACTGTTTTCCTCGAATATGATCTGAAAAAATCGTTCCTCCTCTTGCCTCATACACTTCTTTCTCCCTCCTGTTATTTCGCTGTCCTTCTCTTCCGGGCCCGTCATATATGTAATGTGTTGAGACTATCGAAATCTTTCGTTTTTTCAGAATATTTCTACTATTTGACCTTATTACTTTTGTTAATAAAGCAAAATATTGCGTTATAACTGCACCGCGGCGCATAATCAAATTTTTTCTTTCGAAATCAGAAATTACTGTTTCTGACAAAAAATTCCCGCAGAAAGGAGCTTTCTTCCTCTCTGCGGGAATCTTCTATTTTGGTTTTATTTTATTTAAAGTAAGCAACACCGGACTCAAAGATCTTCAGATCCTGCTCTCCGTAGATGTTGACTGCTACGCCGTTGTCGCGGCGCTCTGCGTGTGCCATCTTACCAAAGACACGGCCGTCCGGGCTGGTGATACCCTCGATTCCGCAGTAGGAACCGTTGACATTCCAGTACTCGTCGTTGGTCAGGTTTCCGTTGACATCGCAGTAGCGGGTTGCAATCTGGCCGTTTGCCATCAGCTTGTCGATCCACTCCTTCGATGCTACGAAACGTCCCTCGCCATGGGATGCCGGGTTGGTGTAAACACCGCCAAGCTTGCTCCTGCCAGCCATGGAGATTTGTTGGTAACAACCTTCGTGTAAACCATCTTGGAAATATGGCGTCCGATGGTGTTGAAGGTCAGTGTCGGGGAATCCTCGGTCTGTCCGAGAATCTCGCCGTACGGAACGAGTCCCAGTTTGATCAGCGCCTGGAATCCGTTGCAGATACCAAGGGCAAGTCCGTCTCTCTCATTCAGCAGTTTGGTAACAGCTTCTTTGATCTTCGCATTCTGGAATGCGGTTGCAAAGAATTTTGCTGATCCATCCGGCTCATCACCTGCGGAGAATCCGCCAGGGAACATGATGATCTGCGCCTGGTTGATGTCTTTTTCAAAGGCATCGACAGAACCGCGGATGTCTTCTGCGGAAAGATTGCTGAATACCTGAGTGATAACTTTGCACCGGCACGCTCGAAAGCTCTGGTGCTGTCATACTCACAGTTCGTTCCCGGGAAGACCGGAATGAATACGGTCGGCTGTGCCAGCTTGTGGGAGCATACGTGGATGCTCTTTGCCTGATAGCAGCTGTCTGCAACAATTCCGTTTTCGTCTGCTGCTGCCACATTCAGGGCATCTACCTCCGGAAGCTCTGCCCCGGATACGGTCTTGAATACTTTTTCCAGCGGTTTGTTCCATGCGGAAACGGCCTCGCGGATGGTGATTTCGGTGTCTTTATAGGAAAGAACCGGTTTGTCTGTCACTTCACCGATGACGGTGTAGGTGCTTGCCAGCTCTCCGACTTTTTCAGCCGGAACTTCGCAGATCAGATCTGCAATATATGGAGTAAAGAGATCTCTCTCGTCTACATTGTGCTCGATGGTTACGCCGAGAGCATTACCGAATGCCATCTTGGATACAGCTGCTGCGATACCCTGACGGTCTACGACATAAGCGGCTTTCACACGGCCGTTCTGCATATCCTCATGCAGTTTTCTGTAGGTTTCCATGACGCCTTCGTACTCTGGAAGCAGATGTGCGTCGACTGGAAGGTGGATCCACACGAGTTTGTCTCCTGTGTTTTTTCAGCTCCGGAGATACTACATCTTTTAATTTTGCAACGTCAACCGCGAAGGATACGAGTGTCGGCGGTACATCGATATGGTTGAAGGTACCGGACATACTGTCTTTTCCTCCGATAGACGGCAGGCCGTAGCCCATCTGTGCGTCGTATGCACCAAGAAGTGCTGCGAACGGCTGGCTCCAGCGGTGCGGATCCTCAGTCATTCTGCGGAAATATTCCTGGAAGGTGAAGCGGACTTTGCTGTAATCGCCGCCGACTGCCACGATGCGGGACAGGGACTCGGTTACGGCATAGACTGCTCCGTGATACGGGCTCCAGCTCGATACGTATGGATCAAAGCCGTAGCTCATCATGGTAACGGTGTTGGTTTTTCCATCCGGAACCGGCACTTTTGCAACCATGGCCTGAGTTTCAGTCAGCTGATATTTTCCACCGTACGGCATCAGCACGCTGGCTGCTCCGATGGAGGAGTCAAACATCTCGACAAGACCTCTCTGGGAGCATGCGTTGAGGTCTGACAGGGTGGACAGCCATTTTTCTTTCACGTCGGCAATGTCACCGCTTCTTTTTAACGGGGTGTCCTCTGCTTTTGGAATCTCTACGAAGACATCATTCTCCTGATGTGCTCCGTTGGTATCCAGGAATGCACGGGAAATATTGACGATCTCTTTTCCTCTCCAGGAGAGTACCAGACGCGGGTCCTCGGTTACGACTGCAACTTCGGTTGCCTCCAGGTTCTCTTCTGCGGCATATTTCAGGAACTGCTCACGGTCTTTCGGGTCGATGACAACGGCCATACGCTCCTGGGACTCGGAGATGGCGATCTCGGTTCCGTCGAGGCCGGCATATTTTTTCGGTACTTTGTCCAGATTGATCTTAAGGCCCGGTGCCAGCTCGCCGATGGCAACGGAAACTCCGCCTGCACCGAAGTCGTTGCATTTTTTAATCAGAAGGCTGACTTCCTCGCGGCGGAACAGTCTCTGCAGTTTACGCTCAGTCGGTGCGTTTCCTTTCTGTACCTCTGCACCGCAGGTCTCGATGGATTCTGTCGTATGTACTTTGGAGGAACCGGTTGCACCGCCGCAGCCATCTCTTCCAGTACGGCCGCCGAGCAGGATGATGATATCGCCCGGATCGGAATTTTCACGGACAACGGCACGGCGCGGTGCTGCTCCAAGGACGGCTCCGATCTCCATACGTTTTGCCACGTAGTCCGGATGGTAAACTTCTTTGACATAGCCGGTTGCAAGACCGATCTGGTTTCCGTAGGAGCTGTAGCCGTGTGCTGCTTCTCTTACGAGTTTTTTCTGCGGAAGTTTTCCTTCGAGTGTCTCGCTCTGCGGACGGGTCGGATCTGCGGCTCCGGTCACACGCATTGCCTGATATACATAGGTTCTGCCGGAAAGCGGGTCACGGATTGCACCGCCAAGGCAGGTTGCTGCACCACCGAACGGCTCGATCTCGGTCGGGTGGTTGTGGGTCTCGTTTTTGAAGTTGATCAGCCACTCTTCGTCTTTTCCGTCTACATCTACCGGTACGACGATGGAGCATGCGTTGATTTCATCAGACTCTTCCTGATCTGCGAGTTTTCCTTCGGATTTCAGTTTTTTCATTGCCAGAAGGGCAAGGTCCATAAGGCAGATGAATTTGTCGTCACGGCCTTTGTAGAGTACCTCACGGTCGCTTAAGTAGCGGTCGTAGCTTTTTTTCATCGGCTCGTAGTAGTCGCCTTCGCCGAAGGTCACGTTGGTAAGCTCGGTGGAGAAGGTGGTATGGCGGCAGTGATCGGACCAGTAGGTATCGAGTACGCGGATCTCGGTCATGGATGGATTTCGTTTTTCTTCGCCGCGGAAGTAGTTCTGGATATGCAGGAAGTCTTTGAAGGTCATGGCAAGGCCGAGGGAATCATACAGGGCTTTTAATTCTGCCTCCGGCATGTCGATGAATCCGTCGAAGATTTTGACGTCTGCCGGCTCTTCAAATTTTGTCACGAGGGTTTCCGGTTTTTCAAGTCCTGTCTCTCTGGAGTCTACCGGATTGATGCAGTGTGCTTTGACTGCGTCAAACTGCTCATCAGTCATCTCTCCTTCGATAACATACGTAACGGCGGAGCGGATGATCGGCTGCTCGTCTTCTTTTAAGAACTGCACGCACTGTACGGCAGAATCGGCTCTCTGATCAAACTGTCCCGGAAGGAATTCTACGGAAAATACTCTCGCACCTTCTGCACGCGGGAAATCTTCCTGATAGCAGATATCAACCGGCGGCTCTGCAAAGACTACTTTACATGCTTTCTCATATGTCTCATCACTGATATTTTCTACATCGTACCGGATCAGCTCCCGTACGTTGGTTACGGTCTGGATGTTCAGATAGTGCTTGATTTCATGCTTCAGATCTTTCGCCTTAATCGCAAATTCCGGCTTTTTCTCCACATAAACGCGTCTGACTGTACTCATTTTTATCCTCCATTTGTCTGAATCATAGTCCCCCAAAAACGGGACAATCTTTCGTTACTTACAGAATAGCATATTTATCTTTATAAATGAAATTAATATATCTTATATGTTTTATAAGTTTTGTTTCTTAATAGACGGACGCATTCCATTTTTCCTGCACTACCATCCCACTCATCACCCATTCTCTCCCGTCCTAAACCGTCAGGCCCGCGCACTTTCTGGTGCGCGGGCCGTCCGTTTCCGTTTTTACATTCTATATTTCGCTTTTTTCTCCCGTGTCCGCAGTGCATTCCCCGCCTTTGCCGGCCGGTACAGCAGCATACAGGTTCCCGCATTCATAACAAGCGCACAGCACACATCCGATACGGAGTGCTGTTTTAAAAACATGGTCGAAAACACAATCAGCACCGTCAGGCCCAGGCAGACGTTTCGGAATACCGGGCGGTTTTTGAGCTGCTCGCTGTGTTCTACGGCAACAGCTACGGCTACGGAATTATATACGTGAATACTTGGGAATACGTTGGTCGGTGTGTCTGTCAGGTAAAGGCCTCTGACCAGATCCGTGAAAATGTTCTCCCGTGGGAATACCGTCGGGCGCAGGTTCTGGCCGTTCGGGTACAGATAGGAGATCACGAGGAACGCCGTCATTCCGATTCCCAGGTTGATAATCAGCTGATAATATTCTCTGCGGTTCTTGTTGCAGAAGCCGAAATAAAGGACAGACCATGCAATATATCCAAACCACATAAAATAAGGAATCACAAAAAAACTCACAGAACGGAATCATATCATCAAACGGAGTATGAATCAGATGATAACCTTTCGTAATGTGAGTTTCCAGATATTGAAAACATTTCAGATAGAAAATACCATAAACCACTACCGGAAGAAAATGCTTATATTTTTTTTATTGTCTTCATAGTTTCCCTCCACTTTTCTGACGAGGTTTTTCTCTTCAACCTGCTGAAATTATAGCACACCGAAAACCGAAGTCAATAAGCTTTATTATTTTTTAAGAAACAATTCATCGGTTTCTGAAAACCGTCCTTGGGATGGAAATGTTCAAAGATCGCCGCATCGAATTTTTTCCGTGTCCGGTTATATACATGCTCATCTTTTACCGTCCATGCAAATGCCGGTGTCCGAAACAGCATACGGTCGATCAGGAAGCCGGCAGTCGGCATAGCGGTGGTCGTAGGCGATAAAATCCGGTTTCCCGATAAAATTCAGCATCAGATGACGCGCCATTATCCGCAGGATCAGATGCACCTTATCATCCTTTGAAAAACGGCCGGAAAGCTGGCCGCGCAGCGTCTGCGGCATGTGGCGGCGGCACCAGCGGAGGGCCAGGCTGTTGAAGGATTCCATGCAGAACATACCGGTGTACCCCTCCATCTCCTTCTGAAATCCCGCACAGACCGCCGTGGAAAGTCCCGGCATCTTGATTTCGATTAAAAGCGGCACGCGGCCGTCTACCGTCTGCAGTACCTCACGAAGCAGCGGAATCTTTTCCGTGCTGTCGCCCAGATGGAACTGCTGGAGTTCCTCATACGTATAATCGCTGATTTTTCCCTCGTTTCCACACATCCGCTTCATCGTGTCGTCGTGGAACACCACAATCCGGCCATCCTTTGTGATCTGAATATCCAGCTCGATGGCATATCCCTGCTCCGCCGCGCGGGCAAAAGCCGGAAGAGAATTCTCCGGAACTCCCTCCGCCGCGTTCCACAGACCGCGGTGCGCATAATTCCATTCCGCAAATTTCAGACATTCCTGCCGTCTCGATGTAGCCGGCAGAATGGAAAAGAAATAACCTGCTGCCAGGACGGCAAGCACTGCAAAAAATATGATCCAGAACATCATCTTTCCATCCCTTCTTTCACCCAGTCGCCCAAAAGGCGGAGACGCTCCGTTTCCAGTCCGATCCTTTCCTCCGTGCGGTGTCCGCCCGATTCTCCGTCCAGGTGGACCGGTTCCGCGCGGTCTGTCTGAAAGGAAAGGCTGCTGCACCGCTCCATATGTACCTCAGGAAATCCCGTGTGGCGTCCAAACAGCGCCATCGGCAGAAGATAGCTGACTTTCCATTTGGCAAGATTGGAAACCACCATCACGTCGAGCAGATCATCTGTCCCGTCCGCCTCCGGGCAGAAGCAGAAGCCGCCGCCCTCGTACGAAAAATTCATTGCCACTGCAAAAAGAACATTTTCAAACGAACGGTGTTCTCCGTTTTCCAGCGCTGCATCCAGTGTGAACGGTTCGAGATAAAAGAGCTGCCGCAGTGCAATCATCACATACGTAAGTTTTCCCAGATGCAGCCGGTTCAGCGTATTCTTGATTTTTGATGCCAGCGCCTCGTGCAGATGCCTGCATCAAAACCGATGCCGGCGCTGACGAGAAATCTCCGCTTTTGGCTGCCAAGAAGCGCCGTTCCAATGTTGATCTCCTTTTCCTCCCCTTTCAGCACAGCTCCAGCGCCTGCAGCGGATCGGAGGGAATTCCGGCACCGCGCGCAAAATCGTTGCCGCTTCCCGTTGGAATATAACCGAACTTTACATCCGACAGGCTGGTGATTCCATCGACCGCCTCATTCGCCGTACCGTCTCCGCCGATCGCCAGAAGGACATCATCGGGATTCCATACCCCTTTCGCGGTCAGCCGTGCTGCCGTCTCCCGTGCGCTTCCGTGATACTTTGTCGGATATACACGAAATTCCGTTCTGCGCCGCTCAAGCTCGCCCTCAATCACCGGCCACAGCTTCTCGCCGCGCCCCGACCGCGATTTTTTATTTACTATAATATGATACATTAAAGTCATACCTTCCTTTTTCTTCTGTAAAAAAACCACTTCAAATCACCTGAATCATGTTCTTACGCAGCGAAACAGCAAGTGTTTCACTGCTGAGTGAACAGTAACCAAATCAGCCATATTGTAGCAGTTTTCCCCGCAAACCACAACTATCTTCACAAAATCTTAACTTGTTGCCGCCGTAAAAATTCCCGCACCCCTGTCTTTTCTTTCTTGACAGACCTTTTTGTTCTGCTAAAATAAAAAGTACCGCGGTTTCGTCCGCAGAACGTCACTCATTTCTGAGGAGGTTTTTATGAATTTTTACGATATGACACGCGCAGGGAGGATGATACGATGAAGCTCTCCCCCGCATTTCTCGCTTATAAACTAAGCAGCGCTTTTTCGGTTCTTGCACCGGAAACCTGCCGCTCTCCGGCACACTGGAGCTGCCTGTTCTTTACCAGACAGGCTCCGCAGCCACTGCGCACCGGGTCTTTCTCTGCACAGAAGAACAGATCGGCTCTCTTTCCTCCCTCCCTGAAGAAAGCAGCTCCCTTTTTCTTCTCTGTACCGAAGAACTGCCGGAGGAACTTCCGGCTCCGGTTTCGATCGCCGTTAAAAGCAGCGTATCCGCTGTTTTTTCGTTCCTGCAGGAGCTTTTCTGGACGTACGATTCCTGGCAGAAGGAGCTGATGCAGGCACGGCTCGACGGAAAATCGATCCAGCATCTTTTAAATCTCTCCCTGCCTGTTTTTGCCCACCCGCTGATGGTGGTCGGCATGGATTTTTCCATCATCGCCGCAGCGTCCGAAGAACCTTCCTTTTTTCCCGAGAAGGTGTTTGGCTCCCTCGATGCAACGCGCCCGCTTCTGCTCTCCTTGACAGAAAGCAGCGAATACGCGTCCGTCCGCGATCTCGATGGATGGTTCCGCTTTCCGGATCACGTAACGGGACTTGGTTCCCTCTGCGTCAACATCACGCAGCATGGTCAGAGCGCCTACCGCCTGCTGCTCCTCGACACAAAAAAGGATCTTTCTGATTCCGAAGGCTTTCTTCTTGAATTTCTTGCAGAATGATCCATCACGCCTTCCTGCACAATGTGATGCAGAAAACCTCGCCGGCGCAGTCGCTTCACACCGTGCTGCTCCGTGCCCTCGACGACCGGATGGCCGACTATATTGCGGTCAGCCAGGCTCTCGATGCGCTCGGCTGGCATTCCCGCCACACCTACTGCTGCCTCTATCTGCAGCTCTCCGATATGGATCAGAAAAACCTGACGGCAAACTCGGTCTGCGCCTATCTGGAAAATATTCTGACCGGCTGCTCCGCGTTTCCGCACGGCGGCGGTATCGTTGCGTTCTTTAACCTCACGCTGTCCGATTTTTCCATGACCGATCTGATGGAACGCATGGTGCACTTTGTGGAGGACAGTTCCTTAAATGCCGGCTTTTCGCGCTGCATGAACGGCCACATGAATCTGCGCCGCCAGTATATCCAGGCAAAAATCGCCCTGCAGTTCGGTACGCGAAAATATCCCGACAAACGGATGCATCCGTTCAACGATATCTCGTTTGACTACATCCTCGATCAGGCAACAAAAAAGCTCCCAGGCTACATGCTGTGCCATGAGAGACTTCTCTTTCTGCAGGAGCACGACGACAGCTCCGGCAGTGACTATATGCGGACGCTCCGCTGCTATCTGGACAACCACTGCAATGTCGTCCAGACGGCGCGTGAGCTTTTATCCACCGCAGTACCCTGCTCTACCGCCTGGAAAAGATCAAGGAAATTTTAGAATCTGATCTTTCCAGCCCGGATGAAATTCTGTATCTGATGCTTTCGTTCCGTTTTATCGACCTCGAGAATGAAGAAGAAAACTGTTCTGGATCTTCGCAGCCAGAAAAGCACAGATAAAACCAACCGCAATTCCCGCCAGGACATCGGTCGGGAAATGCACAAACAGATACAGTCTGGAAAATGCAATCAGGCAGGCCAGAATCAGTGCGGCAGCCCCTTCTTTTTGTGCATCACAAAATAGAGACTGCCGCCGCAAACGAGGCTGCCGAATGGCCCGATGGGAAGGAATAGTCCTCGGAGCGGCAACCAGCAGCTTTACCTGCTCGTCAATCCAGCACGGACGCGGGCGCGCTGCCAGCGGCTTTAACACCAGATTACATAAAATCAAATCTAAAATCAGCGCGATCGCCATTCTTACACCGCATTTCCGGTATTTCGGAAGGATTAAGAAAACGGCGGTCAGCGCAATCCAGATCCATCCCGCATTTCCAAGTGAAGTAATTCCCACCATCACCCGATCGAGCACTGCATTGTGAAGATGCTGCAGTGCATATAAAATTGAAAAATCCATTCTTACCCCTCTCTGTAAAAAATGGGCATTTTTCTGCTGTACATCTGCTGATCGGCGGCCGCCTCGTACAGAAATTCCGCCAGGGCCTCTCTCGAGTATCCAGGCCGGAACTGGCTGCCGTCCAGCGAAATACTGCAGTTCTGCCCTACCTTTTTCACTTTCCCGTCTCTTCCCGGACACGTCCGCACCAGTGTCCAGTTCAGATCGCTCCGTGCCAGAACCTGTCCCATCTTCTGCATATCTTTATAGACACCTGGCCAGAAAATCTGCATGAATTTCGTACTCATTCTCTGGTATTTGTCCTCGCAGTCTCCAAACGCATGAATGCAGACATGGCCTACCGTCACAAACCGCGTTTTTCCAAGCTGCTTCATGGCCGAGAGAATCATTGCGTTTCCGTCAGCCAGCGATGTCTCCTCTTCTTTTACATGTTTCACACGCATCGGAGTCAGCACGCTGATGACTGCATCCGCTTCCAGCAGTGCCTCCAGCACGCGTTCCCGGTTCTGAAGGCTTCCCTCAATCACGGTCATATTTTTTCTCGGCCAGATCGCTTTTGCATCCGGCACGTAGGCGGTCACCTGTGCGCCGTGAAGAAGCGCCGTGTTGGTCACATACTGCCCAAGCAGTCCCCCCAGACTGAATATTGTAATTCTCATGAAATCCTCACTCTCATCTGTGTGTCTTTTGTATCCTCCGCAGATTTTTTGACACACTTTCCTAATGTTATCTCCTATTCTAACACACCGCCCGTATACGATACAATGAAATAAAACTAAAAAAAGTATAACCTTTTTCCGCTCCTGTTCATATCGTAAGTAGAACCGTATTTTCAGGAGTTTTGATCTTATGCCCTATACTATCGTAATCGATGCCGGACACGGGGGAAGTGATCCGGGCGCTGTCTATGAGGGACGCAGGGAAAAGGATGACAATCTTTCCCTCGCCATCGCGGTCGGCGAGCTTCTTTCCCAGCAGGGTGTCTCTGTCATTTATACCCGCACAACCGATGTTTATCAGACGCCGTTTGAAAAGGCGCAGATGGCCAATCAGGCGGATGCCGACTTTTTTATTTCTTTTCACCGGAATTCTTCGGAGGAACCGAACCAGTATACCGGCGTGGAAACGCTTGTCTATGACAACTCCGGCATCAAACAGACAATGGCAGAAACATTAACGGCGCGCTCTCGGAGCTGGGATTCCGGAATCTCGGTGTCAAGGCACGGCCAGGGCTTGTTGTTCTGCGGCGGACGAAAATGCCGGCTCTTCTGATTGAAACCGGCTTTCTGAACAATGAGCAGGACAATACGCTCTACGATGAAAAGCAGGAAGAAATCGCCCGCGCCATCGCGGATGCAGTGCTTGGAACGCTGGATCTCGAGACGGTCACGGAGGCTGACCGGCGCGCTGCGGAAACGGAAGCCGCCCGTCCGTCCGTTTCAACAACGGATACCGTCACTGCTTCCGCTTCCGCCCCGTCCCACGCCGCCGGAACAGGAAAATCCTTCCGACACACCGGAAACCTTCTACCGTGTCCAGACCGGCCTTTTCCGCATCCGCCAGAATGCCGACCGTATGCTTTACGACCTTCTCGACCAGGGCTATCCCGCTTTTCTTCTCGCCGAGGACGGCTTTTTCAAGGTCCAGGTCGGCGCTTACCGCCAGCTCGGAAATGCCATTCTGATGGAACGCCGCCTGCGCCGCGACGGCTATTCCACCCTGATTACCACCTGAGCGTCTGACACACCAGTCGAAAAAAGAGCGTGCCGGAATTTTGTTTTCCGACACGCTCTCGTTCTCCTTATAACTTTTTCAGTTTTGCAAACGAAGCAAACATTTTCTTCGTACCAGCCTGGTCGAAGTTGACGGTAACTTCATAATCTCTTCCGCCGTCCACGATATCCGTGACAATGCCGACACCGAACTTGATATGGCGCACCGTATCTCCGATTTCGTAATCGAGTTTCGTCGCCTTCTGCGCGCTGAAGGTTTTCGCCTGCTGCGGCTTCTCGCGGAATGCCTGCTTCATCGCCGCATAGACGCTGCCTCTCGTAGGAATGTCCATCTTCGGCTTCCGGTCTTCGATCTCCCCGCGCTCCCGCTCCAGGGAAATCAGCTCCCGCGGAATCTCTTTGACAAAACGGGACATCTTGTTGTACTGCACTTCGCCGCGGATCATTCTCTGGCGCGCACACGTCAATGTCAGATGCTGCATCGCACGCGTGATGCCCACGTAGCAGAGACGGCGCTCCTCCTCCAGCTCCGACGGATCATCCCCGGTGATCGTCATGTAGCTTGGGAAAATGCCATCCTCCATGCCGGCAAGGAATACGTTCGGGAACTCCAGTCCTTTTGCAGAATGCAGTGTCATCAACAGCACGTAATCGCTCTCCTCATCCACCGAGTCGATATCAGACACCAGCGCAACCTCCTGCAGAAAACCACCGAGAGATGGCTGTTCGGCGCTCTCCTCATAATCCGCAATCTTTGAAATCAGCTCGTCGATGTTCTCGATGCGGGCTGCCGCTTCTTCGGTTCCCTCCGCCTGCAGATCTGCTACATAGCCGGTCTCCTCGATGATTTCATTCAGCAGCTCTTTGACCGACAGATAATCTGCTTTCGCGCGGAGTACCTGTAAAAAGGACGTGAAGGATTTAATCTTATTTAAAGACCGCATCAGCCCCGGCACATACTCGGCCTCGAGAAGCGCATCGTAGAAACGGATGCCCTGCTCTGCCTCCCAGTCCTGCACTTTGTTGATCGTCGCCGCTCCGATACCGCGCCGCGGAACGTTGATGATACGCAGTACCGCAAGGTCATCCTCCGGGTTCTCGATCACACGCAGATACGCCAGCAGATCCTTGATCTCGCGTCTCGCATAGAAGTTAACACCGCCCACGATTTTATATGGAACATTTGCAAGCAGCAGTTTCTCCTCAAAAAGACGGGACTGTGCGTTGGTACGGTAGAGAATTGCATAATCACGGTACTTCTTTCCCTCCGTGCGGACGCCGCGCGTGATTTCTCCTGCTACGTACTCCGCCTCCTCAAAACCGCTCTGGAACTGCCGCAGATCGATCAGGTCACCCTCCGGGTTCTCTGTCCACAGGCGTTTTGCTTTTCGTCCCTGGTTATTCGCAATCACTTCATTTGCCGCATTCAGAATATTCTGCGTGGAACGGTAATTCTGCTCCAGTTTAATGACCTTCGCATCCGGGAATACATGCTCAAAGCTCAGAATATTTTCAATATTCGCCCCGCGGAATTTGTAGATCGACTGGTCATCATCGCCAACAACGCAGAGATTGCGGTATTTTGCCGCCAGAAGGCTCACAAAGCGGAACTGAACCGTGTTGGTATCCTGATACTCATCGACCATGATATAGCGGAACTGCTCCTGATAATAGTCGAGCACTTCCGGGAACTGCTGGAATAATTTTACGGTCTGTACCAGCAGATCATCGAAGTCCATCGCATTGTTTTTCTTTAACTCTGCCTGATACTCCGCATAAACTGCCGCATACTTCTGCAGCTTCCAGTCGATTCCCGCGTCAATCCGGTACTGGTCCGGCTCGATCATCTCATCCTTTGCGGACGAAATTGCCGCCATGATCGCACGGTCGCGGTACAGTTTCGGATCCATCTGGAGCCGTTTCATGATGTCCTTGATCAGCGATTTCTGGTCATCGGTATCGTAAATTGCAAAATTGTTGGCGTATCCCAGACGTTCAGCATGGCGGCGCAGAATCCGCACGCAGCTGGAATGGAAGGTGCTGACCCAGATCCGCTCCGATCCGTATCCCACGATTTTATCGACACGCTCACGCATTTCTCCGGCGGCCTTGTTCGTAAAGGTGATCGCCATAATATTCCACGGATTGACGCCTTTGTCCCGGATCAGGGAGGCGATGCGGTGCGTCAGTACCCTCGTCTTTCCCGAACCGGCACCTGCAAGGATCAGAAGCGGCCCTTCGGTGTACTCCACAGCTTCCATCTGCATCGGGTTTAATCCTGTTTCTGTCTGATTCATGTTCTTTCTCCTTCATCTGCTTCGAATCTTTTCACATGCATCTCAGTATAATAACAAATCCGCCCCGGTTACAAGTAAGAACGAACATACGTTGCATTTTTATCATGGAAACTTTTTTCGCAAAGTCCTTGCTATCTGGTATTAAAAAACTATATAATGGGAACAGTGAGGTGATAACAAATGACGATAGACTCAGATAAAATTCTTCATGATTTACTGAATTCACTGGATTCTCTCGAAGGCATCCGCCCGGGGGAAATCCCGAACATTGCTTTATATATGGACCAGGTCACGACCTTTATGGACGCACAGCTCGCTTCTTCGCGCCGCTTCGAGTCCGATAAGGTTCTGACAAAAACAATGATCAACAACTATGCAAAAAACAAGCTGCTCCCGCCGCCGGTCAAAAAGAAATATTCGCCGGAGCACATGATGCTTCTGGTTTTTATTTACTACTTTAAAAACATCCTCTCGATCACGGATATCCAGACACTGCTCGCCCCGATCACCGATCGGTATTTCGGCACGGAGAGCGGCTTTTCCATCAAAGATATCTACGACGAAATTTTCCAGATGGAAAAAGAAGAAATTGCATCCGTAAAAGAAGATCTTCTAAAAAAAGCGGATGTATCCAAGTCCATGTTCGGCAGCTCACCGGAGGAGGACCGGGAATTTCTCCAGCTCTTTTCGTTTATCTGTCTGCTGAGTTTCGATGTCTATCTGAAAAAACAGATGATCGAGCACATGGTGGATGAACTGGCATCCCTCGCGGCGCCTTCTGATCCGAAAAAGAAAAATTAAGAACAAACGTGTAATTAAAAAAAGACGGCTGCGTTGGAATCGCACCGTCTTTTTTGATTTTACACATTTTCTTTCTTTTCCATCCGTTCAAACACCATCTCATATCCGTCGTTTCCATAGCTTAAGGAACGGTTCACGCGGCTGATCGTCGCCGTGGATGCTCCCGTCTTTTCGGAGATTTCCAGATACGTTCTCTTCTCCCGCAGCATTTTCGCCACTTCAAACCGCTGCGACAGCGAAAGCAGTTCATTGATGGTGCATACATCCTCAAAAAAAGTATAGCATTCTTCCTTATTCTTCAGACACAAAATTGCCTCAAAAAGCTGGTCTACTGCTTCTGAATGAAGTTTCTTGTTCATTTCAAGCCCTCCTGTACGAAAATTAAGTCCCCATCTCATTCTTATAACTCGGAATACTACCATTTTAGCACAGTAAAGTGTGAAATACAAGTCCTTTTATCCCTGCATCAGCAAAGCCTGTACCATCGACTCCCGCTGTCTGCGGTAATCGCTCGGCGAACAGGCCTTTACCGTCTTGAAGGTACGGTTGAAGGCACTTAAAGAAGAGAATCCGGAATTCATCGCCACATCCGTGATACTCATCTTTTTTGTCGTACAGAAGCTCCTCTGCGCGTTTGACGCGTTTAGAATTGAGGTACTCATAGAATGTCATGTTCATGTACTGCTTGAAAATTCTGGTAAAGTGGAACTTGGAAAATCCGCTGACCGCAGCTACTTCCTCGAGAGAAAGATTCTCCATGTAATGGACATTGATATAACGGCAGACGCTTAAAACAGCCTCTATATATTCCTGCTGCTTCATTGCCCCGAACGTATTCTGCGCGTTGGCATCCCGAAAAGCCCTTGCGGCCAAACTCTGAAAAAAGCTCTTTGAGGCCGGTGCAGATTCTGTGCGTCATCACTGCGCCCTCATTATCGTATTCCCGCACCAGTTCCAGAATCTGGCTGCGTAGAAACAGATAGAAGGGATCTTCCTCATCCTCTTTTTTGAAGTAGATGGCCGGAAGCCGCAGGAAAATCGTTTCCATTTCTTCCTGATTCTCCACACAGCCCGGTTCCACCAGCATGACAATCCGTTCTCCCTGGGATACGAATCTCATTCCGTGTACAACGCCGGAATTGATCATAATGATGTCGCCCTCTTTGAGATTATAGCTGTCTTTTCCGACAACAACCTCATATTCGCCTCTGGTCGGCATGATAATTTCAATTGCGGTATGCCAGTGCTTCGGATAGCCTTCTGTCACGGTGTTGTGAAAGATTTCAAACGCCGGCGGGTTTGCTGCATTCCGGTCAAATGTTTTCCCATGTTCCACTTTCTTCATCTTATTTCTTACCTCTTTTTATTACAGCAGCTCTGTAAACAGATCTTTTACGGTCGGATAAATCTTTGCAAATTTCTGATACTGGCGCTCATATTTCTCAACCAGTTCCGGTTCCGGCTCGATGGTCTCTGTCACACGAACAATTTTTTCTGCCGCCTCTTCTACGGATGAAAAGACACCGCAGGCAACGGCTGCCAGCATGGCTCCGCCAAGTGCCGGGCCTTCCTCGGACTCAATACGGTCCACTTTGATGTTCAGCACGTTTGCGATCATGCGTCTCCACAGCGGGCTCTTTGCACCGCCTCCGCAGATTTTCGTTCTCTCGATCTGGATGCCGAGGGATTTTGCTACCTCAAAGGAATCGCGGATCGCAAAGGCAACGCCCTCGAGAACAGCCTGGGTCATATCCTCTCTTGTGGTGTCCATGGTCAGGCCGATGAAGGTTCCTCTTGCATCCGGGTTGTTGTGCGGGGAACGCTCGCCCATCAGATACGGCAGGAAGAAGACATTATTCTCGCCAAGTTTTGTGATGTTCTCCTGCTCTTTTGTATATTCTTTTGTGCGGATGATTTCATCCATCCACCATTTGTTGCAGGAAGCTGCACTCAGCATGCACTCCCATCAGGTGATAGTGGCCGTCTGCGTGTGCGAATGCGTGCAGGGCATTGTGGCTGTCTACGCCGAATTTGTTGCTGGAAATGAATACGGTTCCGCTTGTACCAAGGGAAACGTTGCACATGCCGTCGCCTACGGTTCCGGTTCCGACTGCGGCTGCTGCGTTGTCTCCGGCTCCTGCTACAACTTTACAGGTCTCCGGCAGTCCAAGTTCTGCTGCTACTTCCGGTTTTAAGGTTCCGACAGCGTCAAAGCTCTCATGGAGCTCCGGCAGCATCTCCAGGGAAATACCGCAGATTTCTGCCATCTCTTTGGACCAGCATTTGTTCTTGACATCCATCAGAAGCATGCCCGATGCATCGGAGTAGTCGCTTACGAATGCGCCGGAGAGACGGTATGCCAGGTAATCTTTTGGAAGCATGATTTTGCAGATTTTTGCGAAGTTATCCGGCTCATTTTCTTTCACCCAGAGAATCTTCGGTGCGGTAAAGCCTGCAAATGCAATGTTTGCGGTGTACTCGGAGAGTTTTTCTTTTCCGATTACGGTGTTCAGATAATCGGTCTGTTTTGCGGTACGGCCGTCGTTCCAGAGGATCGCCGGGCGGATGACGTTATCGTTCTCATCCAGGATGACAAGGCCATGCATCTGGCCGCCGAAGCTGATGCCGGCTACCTGGGATTTGTCTACGTCTTTTACCAGCTCGCGGATTCCCTCTTTGCTCTGCTCCCACCAGTCTTCCGGTTTCTGCTCAGACCAGCCTGGATGCGGGAAATACAGCGGATACTCTCTCGATACAATATTTACAATTTTGCCTTCCTCGTCCATCAGAAGCAGTTTGACAGCGGAAGTACCAAGGTCAACACCAATAAAATACATGTCGAATCTCCTTTTTCTACTCTTTTTCAAAAAGGGCGGCAGCAGACCTAGATCTCTGCTCCGCCCTTTTGCTTATGCGTTACTGCATATCTTTCTTATTTTTCAGTGATTCTTCCGGAACGGATTAGCCCCACGGATTCTCTGTCGGGTAACGAACACCCTTCGGCTGGTTGTAGCCGATCTCATCTACTTCAACACCGAGCATTTTGAATACTTCGAATAACGGTTTTCCGAAGTGTCCGAATGCTACTGCGCCGTGATGCGGATAGTTTTTCTCTACCAGTACGTGACGGTAGAATCTGCCCATCTCCGGAATAGCGAAGATACCGATGCTTCCGAAGGAACGTGTTGCTACAGGAAGAACCTCGCCCTCTGCGATGTATCCGCGCAGTTTTGCGTCAGATGTGCTCTGCAGACGATAGAAGGTGATGTCTCCAGGAACGATATCTCCCTCGAGGGTACCCTGTGTTACTTCTTCCGGAAGGGTTCTTGCCATGATCATCTGATATTTCATAGAGCAGAATGCCAGTTTGGTGGAAGCGGTATTTCCGCAGTGGAATCCCATGAAGGTATCTTTTAAGGTGTAATCAAATTTGCCTTTGATTTCGCTCTCATACATATCCTTCGGAACGGTGTTGTTGATGTCGAGGAGTGTTACGGTGTCTTTGGATACAACGGTTCCGATGAACTCGGACAGTGTTCCGTAGATATCTACCTCACAGGATACCGGGATGCCCATCTTGGTCAGACGGCTGTTGACATAGCAAGGAACGAATCCGAACTGTGTCTGGAATGCCGGCCAGCATTTTCCGGTCAGGGTTACGTATTTTCTGGAGCCTTTGTGTGCTTCGATCCAGTCTAACAAGGTGATCTCGTACTGAGCCAGTTTCGGCAGGATTTCCGGTTTCAGGTTTCCTTCGCCGAGCTCTTTTGCCATATCTTCTACGACTGCCGGGATTCTCTCGTCGCCTGCGTGTTTGTTGAATGCTTCAAACAGGTCAAGCTCGGAGTTCTCTTCGATTTCTACGCCGAGGTTGTACAGCTGTTTGATCGGTGCGTTACATGCCAGGAAGTTGGTCGGACGCGGTCCGAAGCTGATGATTTTCAGGTTCTTAACAGCTACAACTGCAGTTGCAACCGGTACGAAATCTTTGATCATGGCTGCTACGTCTTCTGCATCGCCAACCGGGTACTCCGGAATGTATGCGTGCAGGTTGCGCAGTTTCAGGTTGTAGCTTGCGTTCAGAACGCCGCAGTATGCATCGCCGCGTCCGCCTACAAGGTCGTCGCCGGTCTCTTCTGCTGCTGCTACTACCATGCAAGGTCCGTCGAAGTATTTTACAAGCAGGGTTTCCTCGGTCTCCGGTCCGAAGTTTCCAAGGTATACAACAAGTGCATCACACTCTGCTTTTTTCAGGTCTTCGAGTGCGTTCATCATGTCGATTTCATTCTCGACGATGATTGGACATTCGTAGATTTCTCCGTCGTATGCTTTTACGACTGCTTTTCTTCTGTTCTCGGAAAGGCTGTTCGGGAAGCAGTCACGGCTTACTGCAACGATACCTAATTTGATTTCCGGTGTATTGTTGATCATTTTTGAAGATCCTCCTTTTTTTGGTTTTCTTGGTTTTTGGTTTCTTTTTATGTTCAGAACTGCTCTTTTGGGGCAGTGTTTCTGATTTCTGGTTTTGTCTCTGGTTTTATTTTACCGAGAGGTTTTCTCCTTTGATGCCTGCTACGCTTCCAGCGATGTTTGCATCCGGGTGGCTTAAGAGCCATTTGTTTCTGGCGAAGAGCAGGTCGTCTTCCGGGGTGTGTTTTTCTTCCAGGGTGATGTCGGTATTGGTTCCTTTTGGAAGGACTACGACGCATTTGAAGCCGCTGGCTGCCACGTTGCATGGTGCGTAGTGGAGGGTGGTTGCGTAGACTTCAATGGTGGTTCCGGCCGGGATTAAGAAGGCCTCCATTTTGGATGAGTCGTAGGTGTGGTCTTCGGTGATGTCCTGTTCTTTTCCGAGGATCAGGATCAGGTCGGTTACGGCGATGTTGATTTCGCTGTCGCGGTGGTATTCTACGGCGTTCAGTAAATGGTTGTGGCCGTTGCAGTAGCCGATCTGGATCGGCATGCCGCCGTAGAGGCTGTCGGATACGGACTGGGCGCTTTTGCAGGCTTCGAGGCTTTCAATGGAAGGCTCGTAGACTACGTCGTCGGGACATGGGGTCTCGGACATGGCGGTGATGATGTCGCTGACGTCGAGGTCTTTGATGACTTTGCCGTACTGGCGGAATGCTTCGTCTGTTACTTTCAGAATCTGCATTGTGTTGGTGCTCCTTTCGTACAATTAGTTTAATGATTGAACTAATTGTAATATAGCACTTGTATGTACTTCTTGTCAACATGTATTTGGATGAAAAAACGGGTAGGTTGACAAATAAGGGGGGAGGTTGGTATACTTTAATACGTTAAAATAATAAGACGCTAGGGGAGCCTTTGGCTGAGAACGTGGGACAGGGATAAGCTCACGGACCCTCACTACCTGAACGGGATAATTCCTGCGTAGGGAAGCTGGAACGTGGTTTCGGAGGTGATTCGGGACTGTGTTTTTATGTGAGCCCCTCCAAGCGGAATGCGAAGGAGGTTTTTTTATGAGTTTTTTTGTTACTGCTGACGGCGGACTGACGACGGCCGGTTATGTTGGATGCGTGGTGCTGATGGTGGCGCTGGTGGTGATTGCTTCGGTTCTTTCTGCTCAGAAGAGTAAGGGGACGGGAATGGATGCAAGGAAGCTGGCGTTTTGTGCGATGGGGATGGCGCTGGCGTTTGTGACTTCGTATGTGAAGGTGTTTGAGCTGCCGTACGGGGGATCGGTTACGTTGTTTTCGATGCTGTTTATTGTGCTGATTGCGAACTGGTATGGGGCGAAGACGGGTATTCTCGTTGGTTTTGCTTATGGACTGCTGCAGTTTATCCAGGGGCCGTATGTGCTGTCGCTGTTCCAGGTGTGCTGTGATTATGTGTTTGCGTTTGCGGCGCTGGGTGTGGCCGGATTCTTTGGAAAGAAGAAAAACGGGCTGCTGATCGGGTATATTGTAGCTGTGCTGGCGAGGGGATTTTTCCATACGTTAGGCGGGTATCTGTACTGGATGGATTATATGCCGGAGAATTTCCCGCAGTCTTTAAAGGCGCTGTATCCGATTATTTACAACTACAGCTATCTGCTGGCTGAAGGTGTGCTGACGGTGATTCTGATCTCGCTGCCGCCGGTGAAGAAAGCACTGCAGACGGTTGCAAGAACAGCACATGGTGCAAATTAAATAGAATTACGTGAAAAAATCCGGGAACGCATGATTTTGCGTTTCCGGATTTTTTACGTGGATATCAAAATTTACTGAGCACTCTCCTCTGCGGCTGTGTCGGCGGCGGAGCTCATGGGGGTGATGACGATGTTTTCTACGCCGATTCCGGTTTTGCGGGTTACGATGTCTTCGATCTGGGCACGCTGTTCCTCGGTTACTTCTTTCATCGGAACGACGATGTCGGCGGTTTCGCCGGTCAGGTTTACAACGACGTCGGTGAAGCCTTTGGCTTCGAGGAGGAGTTCAGTTGCTGACTCTTTTTCTACGAGTTCCGTCATTTCCACCATGCTCTGGACAGCGCTCTGGCGCTCGGTTTCGGAGAGGTTGGTGTTGTTGATGATTTCATTTAAGGTGTCTTTGTTCTGGGAACGGATCTGTTCGCGGTCGATTCTGGCCTGGGCCATGTATGTAGATGCCCCGGCAAGGACTGCCTCTCCCGGCGTTTCGGTGACGGTCCGCGACGAGTCCCCTGCTGTGCCGGCATCCACCTCGTCGGTGATGTCGGTGTCCAGGCTGGAGATGTCTTTTAAAACGGTGCTGGCATCCGCCGTGGTTCCGTCTGCCTTCTCCTTCGTGGACAGGGTACTGTCAGCATAGTTGATGTATCCGGCGACGGCAATCATGATCGCAAGGGCGGTGATGATGACCTGATTTTCCGGAATTTTTTCTTTTTCCCGGCCGTCTTTTTCGGCGATGGTGTCTCTGCCATTTTCTCAGGTGCATTCATTTCCTGTTCTAATTTTTCCACGCATTTGACTCCTTTACTTCATTTTGACTACTTTAATCTTATTTGCGCCCACCTGAAATAATGCCATCACGGCCTCCTGAATCTCCTGTATCGTCACCGGGTTTCCCCCGCCTTCTGCGATAACGAGCACGCCGCGCACCGCCGGGTACTCCTCGGAAACCACATACGGTGTCTCGGCTCCGTTCTGTGTCTTTTCATAGACAGTTGCCTCATCCTGCGACGAGGATGTAACGCTTCCGGTCTCCTCTCCCTTCTTGTTTTCCTCCGTTGTGCTCCGCGTTGGGACATCTTTTTCCACAATCTTTTTTCCTGTGGATTCCAGCGTCACCACGACGTGCACTGCGCCCACACCGTCCATCTGGGAAAGTGCGTCACAAAGGCGCTGTTCCATCTCCTCCTGCACCGAAAGTCCCGCATCCCCCGCCGGACGCGCAGCCGTCTCCTGCGGCTGTTCTGTCTCCTCACTGGTCTTTTTTGTTCCCGTCGGCAGCAGCAGGACAACGCCGATTGCCGCCAGCAGGAAGTACAGCATCCACTGCTCCTTTTTCTGTTTCCGGAAAAACGCCGCTGCCTTTTCCCTCATAGGCCTATTCCGAAATCTCTACCATAATATGCGCCGGATCGGTTCCGTAGACCTCACTTAAAACACTTTTGATCTCTGTCAGCTTTTCATCGAGCATTTCCCGCTGTTTTTTCTGTTCTTCGCGGTAAATGCTCGTCTGCCGCATCGGCGCTTCAATGCGGATCTCTTTTGCCTCACCGGTGTTTCCCGGCTCCAGCGTTACCGAAACGGCTGCCCCCGGAATGCCGCTCTCTGACAGATACATCCGGATCTGGCGCTCCGTCTCTTTTTCCCAGGCGCCCACGTAATACTGTTTTTCAAAGCTTTCTGCACGAATCTGTACATTTTCCATTGCTGCTGCCTCCTCTTCCAGCGTCAGACGGTCGAGCGTCTGCGCCATTTTCTGCTCCAAACCTCCCGCTTTTAGCACGGGCTGGAAAAAAATCAGTACCATCACAATTCCAAGAAAAAACTGAACCGGCTTCTTGTCCTCCTTCTCCGGGATCAGGTTCAGCACAGTTGTCATAAAAATCAGAAAAATTGAAATATTCTTAAGCCACTGCAGAATCTCTTCTACCATGCCGCCTCCCGCCGCTGCCTGCCCAACTACACGCTAGAGCATGTTTGAAAAATCATTTCCGCAATCTGCAAGCCCCAGTTTGCGAAAAGCCTTTTTCAGACACGCTCTAGGAAAAAGTTCCCGCCAGGATTGCAATCGTCAGCAAAAACAGGACTTCTACGGTCAGAAGGAGACGCAGAAGCATCGCATATCCTTTTCCTGCCGCCGCAAGACATCCCGCGATCCGCTTGTCCGAGACGGGCTGCGCCGCCGCGGCGAGAAGGCGGAAGGAAAGACCCGAAACGAGAAGCTGAACGGCGGGAACCATGCCTGCTGCGAGCAGTACCAGCATTGCCGTCACGCCAAAGCAGTTGCGGATCAGCACCGCGGAGCCTGCCACCAACTCGGTTACAGCATTCACCGCATTTCCGATGCCGGGAATCATTCCGGCAGTCCGCCAGAGTGCCATCTGCCGCAGGGAATCGAGCGCCGGTGCGATCAGATTCCGGATCATCTGCATTCCCACAAGTACGCCGAGCGACGATTTTAAAAGGCCGTTCACGCAGGTTTCCAGCAGCTCTGTCATATGGGACAAAATCTCCTCGCCGGAAAGATCGTTTACAAGGGCGATGAGCAGATAGATATGGATCATCGGGAGGACGAGGGCGAGCAGAAGCTTTTCGACAGCCAGAATCACTAGAAGGAGCATCTGATAAAACATCACGCTGATGATGCACCACCGGCGGCCGCGGCCGCCAGATAGTAGGACGGCGTCAGG
>ENA-OQJT01000015-OQJT01000015.1-human-gut-metagenome-genome-assembly--contig:-NODE-15-length-33007-cov-1.467579_pt1 | contig 33007 bp, 56 predicted proteins | sample MGYA00242612_ERZ504779 | MGnify/ENA primary metagenome ERZ504779 (study PRJEB26092, sample SAMD00036366) | human gut metagenome | host: Homo sapiens | study: EMG produced TPA metagenomics assembly of...
ATTTCATAAAAGTATTATATAACTATTAAAAAATATAATACAATAAAAACAATGATATCGAATCATTGTTTTTTAGCGAGCTTATATCCCCATAAATAAATTTAGGGGCTTTACGCTCGCATTTGGTAAACCGTGAGCAAATTGGAGCTATCGGCATTTGTGGTTCTGGTGGTTTCGCTTTATCTGCAACACAGATGGATACACGTATAAAAGCTGTAGCTACAGCTTCAATGTATGATATGACTGTAGCTTCTCGCTTAGGCATGGATAAAGAAACTGTTCAAGCTACTAAAGAAAAATTATCTAAACAAAGATGGATTGATGCTCAAAATGGCTATCCTGAATACATTCCATATTTTCCAGATAAACCACTTGAAAAAGTTCCTGAAGATTTAACAGAACCAACAGCTGAATGGTTCCGTTTTTACGCTTTAAAAAGAGGACATCATATCAATGCTTTAGGTGGCTTTACTACAACTAGTAATCTTGCTTTTATGAATTATCATTTACTTGATTATCTTGATGAAATTTCTCCTCGTCCAATATTATTTATTGTTGGCGATAGAGCTCATTCTAAATTTTTCAGTGAAGAAGCATTTAATAAAGCCTCTGAACCTAAAGAATTATATGTTGTAGATGATGCTGAACACATTGATTTATATGATAAAACCGATAAAATACCATTTGATAAATTAGAATTATTCTTCAAAAATAACTTTAAATAAAATCTAAAAACTTTATAAATCATTTTCATTCACTAACAAAAAAGCTCTTTGATTAGTTTTTAATCAAAGAGCTTTTGCTTTACATATTATATATTTTTTATTTCAGCTTCTAAATTCACCTTAAACTAAAAATACCTATCTATTTATTTAAATCACCATAAAAATATGCTGCTGTAGCTCCGCCATCAACTAAGAAATCTGCGCCTGTAATAAAGCTACCTTTTTCACTCATCAATAATTCTGCTACATTTGCCACTTCATCTGCTGTACCTGCTCGTCCTGCTGGTGCTTTAGCAAACATATTTTTATAAAAAGCACCTCTTTTGCCGTTAAATTCATCTATAGCAAGTGGAGTAACTATAATCCCTGGAGAAATTGAATTTATACGAGCTTTTTTCTTACCCCATTTTACAGCTTCTGCCATAACTCTTTTTACATTACAACGTTTTGCTAATTGATAAGCATGTAAATTGTCTTTTATATTTTCTACTTGTAAAACAGACAAAGATAATAAATCTTCACAATCAGTAGTTGCTAGTTGTTCATCAATTTCACTACCTAAAGCTTCCATGCGATGACCTGATTGACTAGAAATCGTTACGCCTGTGCCATATGGTTTGATTACTTTTCCGACTTCTTCTAATAACACAGCTGTTCCATATAAATCTACTTTTAAAATAGTTTCTATAGAAGCTTGACTAGGTGATACACCAGCTGCATTTATAAGCATTCCTATCTGACCATATTTTTGAGCTTCCTGTATATAATTCTTAATAGATATTCTATCTGCTAAATCTACTTCTAAATAATTTACATCAAAACCAGCATTATACATAATATCTGCTATTTTTTTAGCATTATCTAAATTTTTATCACCAATTATTATTTTTTTATTAAAGCCAATACGTCTAGCGATAGCCATACCTATTTGACCTGCGCCTACTAATAATAAAACATCTTTCATCAAAAAATCTTCTTTCCTTATTTATCACAAACTTTTTTTATACAAGCTAGGGCATTTAAACTTCTAGGATAACCAATATACGGCAAACATTGAGTTAAAACTTTTAATAAAAATTCTTTATCATTGCCAACATTTAAATTACCTTGAATATGTGCTGTCAATTGATTTTCACAACCGCCTTGTGCCAAGATAAAACAAAAAGTTATCATCTCTCTTTGTTTTAAATCTAAACCTTTGCGAGTGTAATAATCACCGAAACAATTTTCTGCAAGCCAACGATTTATATGTCTAGTTTCACTATCTCCGGATTTCCAAAAATCTTTCATATTTTCGCCAAAGATATCAACTTGAGCTTGTATACCTTTTTCTAATCTAGTCTGTCTTGTAGTTGTTGATTGTACTTCAAGTGGTAAATTGATATTTAAAGATTTAAAACAATCATTTGCAATCCCTAAAAAGTCAGCTACTCTGCCTATTCCTAGATAAGCTACAGCTTGATAAATTATTTCTTTTATTTCTATAGGTGTAACATTCATCTTCAAGCTATCTGGCAATATACTTTCAAAAGCTTTTCTGCCCTGACAACCAATCAATGTAGCAAGTATAGCTATCATGCGAGTTTTATCATCTAAATCATTTTGATTAACGACATCATCAAAAGCAAAATCAGCAAAAAACTTTGCAAAATCTGGGTCTGTTTCGCCAAATAATATAGCTTTATCATTTAATAATTTATCCTGATATTTTTCTCCGTTATCCATAAAAAATCACTCTTTTTCTTATGTATTTTTTATTATTATAGAACTTTAAGTAAACTCCAAGTCAAATGATTATCTGAAAAATTTTCTAATTAAACTTGTTTTTTCTTGATTAATATCTTATAATAATAATCGACATATGTCGGAAATAAATTTTAGTGAGATGATTTTATGGCAAGACCTAGTCGCTGTCGCAAAATTTGTTTTGAACCAACTTATGATAGTTTTATTCCTGAAGGCATCTCTAATGGTGAAAAAATTATTTTGACCTTAGATGAATATGAAGTAATTCGCCTAATAGATTTAAATAAACTCACCCATGAACAAGCTTCTAAACAAATGAATATTTCTCGCACTACAGTCAGTGAAATATATGAAATGGCTCGCTATAAAATAGCCAATAGCCTTGTACATGGTCGTCCACTATTGATTTCTGGTGGCAATTATCAACTTTGCCAAGGAGAACAAAACTGTTTACAAAATTGCCCTAAACGAAAAATTCACAAACAACAAATTATAACTAAAAAAGGAGTAAATACAATGAGAATAGCTGTTACATACGATAATGGAAATATCTTCCAACATTTTGGTCATACATCACAATTTAAAGTTTATGATATTGAAAATAATCAAATCATAAATGAACAAATCATTGATACACAAGGTCAAGGACATGGTGCTTTAGCTACATTCTTAAATAACGCTCAAGCAGATATCTTAATCTGTGGTGGTATCGGCGGTGGAGCTCAAAACGCTTTAGCTCAAGCTGGTATTAAATTATTCGGTGGCGTCATGGGAAATGCTGATGAAGCTGTAAAAGCATATCTTAATGGCACATTAAACTATAATGCTAATGTACAATGCAATCATCATGGTCACGGTCATTCTTGCGGTGGTCATGGACATGCTTGCCATGAAGATAAACATGGTTGTTCTGGTAACTAATCAAATTATTCGCTAACAAAAAAGCAGTAGATATAAATCTACTGCTTTTTTTATATATCACTTATATTATATTTTTCATCAATAATATATATTTATAATTATATTGACTTACATATCTCTAAATTACGTTTATTTTCTTTTATCAACAATTCTTTTGTACAATAACTATCATCTAAACGCTTTTCAATGATATTCGCTTTCTGTTTTATTGTACTAAAATTATTTTTTATATATTCTTCACTCATAATTAAACAACAATATTTTATTTCTTCTAAATATCTTTGTTTAAAATACCCATTCCAATCTGCTGGAATATAACAGCCTTCAACAATTAAATTTTGTTTATTTTCAATAGCAGTTTTTATCATTTCTACAACAATTGACCATAAATATTTCGTTAATTGCTCATCATCTTCCACTGTTAAATTAGTTTGCCCACTTCTAATTAAACCCATCTTTAAATGATCTATACTTAAATAAGGATATTTATATTTTTCTAATAATTTCTGTGCAAATAAAGTCTTCCCTGTATGACTAGCACCTGCAATTAAAATGACCATTTATACCTCTACATTTTTATTATTCGTAGCTTAAACAAAATATTATCAATAATATACCTTTTGCAAATACAATCCATTTGCTGGCGCCATCTTCCCTGCTAAAGCTCTATTTCTAGCCTCTATTATTTTTGGCACTTCATGTTTATCCACTCTACCAAGCCCAATATTTATCATCAAACCCATGATATTTCTGACCATATGATATAAAAATCCACTGCCCCAAAATTTAAAAGTATATACATTATTTTCTTTTGTACAACTAGCTTCATAGATTTCACGAATAGGGCTTGTATCATTTCCGCCAGCAGAACGAAATGAAGAAAAATCATGCTCTCCTTCAATATATTTTAAAGCCTCTTGCATATCTTCTAAATTTAATTTTTTATTTACATGCCAATAAAATCTACTCATAAATGGGTCTGCTAATTCATTTTCAAAAACCTTATAAATATAAATCTTAGATTTTACACTATGTAGTGCACTAAAATCACGGTCAGCTTCTTCTGCTTTTAATAAAACTATATCATCTGGCAACAAGCGATTTCCTGCACGCACTACATTTTGAATAGGAATAGTTCCATCAGTAAAAAAATTCACCACTTGACCTATAGCATGAACACCAGCATCAGTTCTACCTGCTGCCGCTAACTCAATACTATCGCCAAATAATTTAAATAATGCATCCTCTAATACATTTTGCACAGCTACAACTTTAGTCTGTCTTTGAAAACCATGATAATTTGTCCCATCATAACTAAGCGTAAGTTTTATATTACGTCTTCTAGCTTTCATCATTTCCTTATGTTCAGATTTCATTTTCTATCCTCGTTTAATTTTTTATTTTATCGCTTCAAAAAAGAACTAGTCTATTATATACATTTAAAATAAACTAGTTCTTTTAGATTATACATATTTAATTTTATAAAGTAAATAATACCATATGGGGAAAAACTATTTTTATAACTGTCAAAATTAATAAAATCCCTATAAAAGCAGTCATTGCTATATAATCTCTAGAAGCAAAACTCAATTGTTTCAAGCGTGTTCTACCCACTCCGCCATGATAACATCTTGCTTCCATAGCCATAGCTAAATCATCTGCTCTGCGAAAAGCACTGATAAATAACGGTATCAATATTGGCATAAAAGCTTGACTCTTTTTAAGATATTTCCTGTCATAAAATCAGCACCACGAGATTTTTGAGCTTTTATAATTTTATCTGTTTCTTCCAATAAAGTAGGAATAAAACGAAGTGCTATTGTCATCATCATAGCTAATTCATGAGCTGGCACGCCAAATCTTTTTAATGGCTTCATCAAATCTTCCAAAGCATCAGATAATACAAGTGGTGGCGTTGTAAATGTTAATAAAGATGCTCCAAACATCAATAATAACAACCTAAGGCAGACAAAACTACCATTTGCCAAACCTTCCCATGTAATACTGAGCTTCCAAATTTCAAAAATAACTTTTCCTTGCGTTGTAAATAAATGCAAAATAAAAGTAAATAAAATAATCCAGATAATTGGCTTTATGGATATAAAAAACATTTTTAAGGGAATTTTTGACATATACATCAAAGTTCCAATTAACATGCACCATATAATATAATCTAATTGGCTATCAAAAACAAAAATCCCCACGATTAAAATAAATAAACTTACGATTTTCAATCTAGCATCTAATTTATGCAATAAAGAATTTGCTGGGAAAAATTGACCAATTTTTATATCAGTTAGCATTTTATCCCTCTCTTTCTCAAAGCTACTAAAATATTATTTAAGGCTTCTTGTTTATTTAAAGCATTTATATCCACATCTAAACCATATTCTTTTATTTTTCGCAATAATTGCATCACTTCTGGCTCTAATAAGCCTGCTTGTTCAATTACATCTTTATGTGTAAAAACTTCGCGTGGCTCGCCATATATCATTAATTTTCCCTGTCTCATAATAGCTACCTTATCTGCCAAAAGTGCTATATCGTCCATATTATGCGATACCATAATAATTGTCATCTTTTCTTTTTGATGTAATTTTTTCACCTTTTGTAATAAATTCTGTTTAAGTCTAGGGTCAAGACCTGCTGTCGGCTCATCTAAAACTAGATATTTAGGCTTTAATGCTATTATTCCAGCTATTGCCACACGTCTCATTTGACCGCCACTCAATAAAAAAAGGAGATTTATCTTTATACTCCTCATAATCTAATTCTACAAAATCCATTGCTTCTTTGACTCTTTGCTTTACTTCATCTTCACTACAACCAAAATTTCTAGGGCCAAAAGCAATATCTGCAAAAATACTTTCCTCAAATAATTGTTGTTCTGGATATTGAAACACCATACCCACACTACGTCTGGCATGTAAAGTCTTTTTATCCTTCTTTTTATTAATGTCAATACCATCAATAAAAACTTCACCTCTAGTAGGATTTAATAAACCATTAAAATGTTGCATAAGTGTGGATTTTCCTGAACCTGTATGACCTGCAATAGCTACAAATTCACCTTCATTTATTGTTAAACTAACATTATTTAATGCTTTTTTTTCATATGGCGTATTTTCCATATAAATATAACTTATATTTTTACCTCTATTGGCATCTTCTCACCACTTTAAAATCTATTTAATATTATTTACATATTAATTGTTGTAATTCTCTAGCTAAATTTTCATTATCAAAAGATTAGCTAGTTTCAAACCTTTTTTCTGCAAAGCATCTACAATATCTACAGCTAAAGGTACACTAAGACCGATTTTCTTTAAATTTTCCTTTTGTTTAAAAATATCTTTTGGCATACCATCTTGTATTATCTTGCCATCATTCATGACAATAATTCTATCTGCCTGCACAGCTTCTTCCATGAAATGTGTAATTATAATAATAGTTATATTATATTTTTCATGTAATTCCTTCAAAGCTTTCATTACAGCATTTCTACCCTGTGGGTCAAGCATTGCTGTCGGTTCGTCTAAAACTATACATTGAGTACGCATCGCTATAGCCCCAGCAATAGCAGTCAATTGTTTTTGCCCACCTGATAACAAATGCGGTGGCATTTTGCGCAAATGCTCAATATGCAAAGATTTTAAAGCAAATTCTATTCTATCTTTTATTTTTTCACGCTCAAGACCCATATTTTCAGGGCCAAAAGCAATATCATCTTCTACTACAGTAGCGATTATTTGATTGTCAGGATTTTGAAATACCATACTTACTTTTTGACGTACTTTCCAAATATCCTCACTATCATCAACTTTCATGCCATCAACAATACATTCGCCTTCACTTGGCAATAATAAGCCATTGAAATGCTTTGCTAGTGTTGACTTGCCTGAACCATTAACGCCAATAATAGCTATAAATTCACCTTTATCTATCTTTAAATTAATATTATCTAACGCTATTTTTTCTGTTTTTTTCTCATCATTTTCCCTAAAAATATGTGTGAGATTTTTCACTTCTATAAAACTCAATATCATCACCTATAAATCTATATAAAAAAATAAGAACTGCAATCAAAATTACAGTTCTTATTATACCCATTTTAAATTGTTAACACAATCACCTTATCAAGTAAACCAAAAATCTATTAATTAAATTTTTAAACTTAATTGATAAGGCGAAGGCGGCCCATTTGACCGCCTCACATATCAATAATTCAATGAATTACTAATTCTAAATTATTTTACTAACTCTAAAAGAGCCATTGGAGCAGCGTCACCACGACGTACGCCTAATTTAAGAATACGAGTATAACCACCATTGCGGTCATTATATTTAGGTGCAATTTCATCGAATAATTTTTTTTGCAACTTCTTTATCAACAAGTTCAGCAATAACCTGACGGCGAGCACTTAAGTCATCGCGTTTTGCAAGGGTAATGAGTTTTTCAGCAAGACCGCTGATTTCTTTAGCCTTAGCTTCAGTAGTTTCAATGCGTTCATGTTTAAAAAGGGAAACTAGCACACTACGGAATAAAGCTTTACGTGCACTGGAGTTGCGTCCTAATTTACTGTAGCCCATTAGCAGCCTGTCCTTTCCTGTTATTCTTTTTCAGCGAGTGTTAATCCCAATTCCTGTAATTTTTTCTTAACTTCTTCAAGAGATTTACGACCAAGGTTTCTAACTTTAATCATATCATCTTCACTCTTTTGCATTAAATCTGCAACAGTGTTGATTTCAGCTCTCTTCAAGCAGTTGTAAGAACGTACAGATAAATCAAGATCCTCGATTGTCATTTCCATAACTTTAGAAGTATTATCTTCTTCTGGTGTATTGAAAATTCCTTCATCAGCAGGAATATCTTCTACAGAACCACCCATATTCTGGAATAGACGCAAGTGAGTAATCAAAATGCTAGCTGATTTACTTACTGCTTCTTCTGGTTTTATAGAACCATCAGTCCATACTTCTAATGTAAGTTTATCATAGTCGGTAACATTACCAACACGAGTATCTGTTACTGTGTAGTTAACTCTTTGAATAGGAGAGAAGATGGAATCGATAGGGATAATACCAATAACCTGATCTGGTTTTTTATTTTTATCAGCAGGTGTATATCCTCTTCCACGTTCAACTACCATTTCCATTTTCAAAGAACCAGTTTCATCAACAGTAGCAATATGCAAATCTTTATTGAGAATCTCAATATCAGAATCAACAATAATGTCTGCTGCTGTTACTTCTTTTTCACCAGTAACATCTATACGAATGGTATGAGGTTCTTCATCATGCATTTTTAAGCATAATTCTTTTAAGTTTAAAATAATGTTTGTTACATCATCACGAACCCCAGGAATAGTAGAAAATTCATGAAGAACACCATCAATTTTGATAGATGTTATAGCCGCACCCTCTAAAGAAGACAACAAAATACGACGTAAGCTGTTGCCAAGAGTAGTACCATATCCGCGTTCCAATGGTTCACAGACAAATTTACCATAACGGTTGTCTTCACTTATTTCCACAATCTCAATCTTTGGTTTTTCGATTTCGATCATCTGAAACAACCTCCTATTCTATGCGCTATAAAACACAGACATATTATCTGGAGTACAATTCGACAATCGCCTGTTCATCAACTGGAATATCAATTTCGTCGCGGTTAGGGAATCTTGTAACAGAACCGCTAAGATTCTGGATATCAGCAGTAAGCCAAGCTGGTACGTTTAAAGCATTTTTGCTTTCTGCAATTTCTTTGAATAATGCAGTACCACGGCTTTTTTCTTTAACACCGATTACATCGCCAACTTTAATTAAAGCGGAAGGAATGTCAAGACGTTTACCATTAACAGTGATGTGACCATGGGAAACGAGCTGACGAGCCTGACGACGAGTGGATGCAAGACCTAAACGGAAAACAACGTTGTCAATTCTACGTTCGAGAAGACCAAGTAAGTTTTCACCTGTTACGCCTGGCATAGTTTTAGCTTTATCATAATAAGCTCTAAACTGTTTTTCTAATACACCATATATAAATTTAGCTTTTTGTTTTTCTTTTAACTGCATTCCGTATTCGCTTACTTTACGACCAGAACGTTTAGGCTGTCTTTTGGAGCTTTTTGCAAGACCAACTACAGCTGTTTCTAAGCCGAGAGCGCGACATCTTTTCAGAGAAGGAACTCTGTCAATAGCCATATTTCTACTTCAACCTCCTAATTATACTCTTCTACGTTTAGGTGGGCGACAACCATTATGAGGAATTGGAGTAACATCTTTAATCATGTTAACTTCAAGACCAGTTGCCTGTAAAGATCTGATTGCAGCTTCACGACCTGCACCAGGACCTTTTACATATACTTCAACCTGTTTTAAACCATGTTCCATTGCTGCTTTTGCTGCAACTTCTGCTGCCATTTGAGCTGCAAATGGAGTGCTTTTTCTAGAGCCTCTGAAGCCAAGTCCGCCAGCACTAGCCCAGGATAAAGCATTACCATTTTTATCAGTGATAGTAACAATTGTATTATTGAAAGTCGAACGAATGTGAGCCACACCGTATTCGACATTTTTACGATCTTTTCTCTTTGGACGAGATGATTTATTTGCTGCCACTTATTAAACCTCCTTCTTCTTAGCCTTTTTTACCCATTACAGTCTTTTTAGGACCTTTACGAGTACGTGCGTTGTTTTTAGTGTTCTGACCGCGTACAGGTAAGCCTAAACGATGGCGTCTACCGCGATAGCAGCCAATTTCGACTAAACGTTTAATATTTAAAGAAATTTCACGACGAAGGTCACCTTCTACAAGATGATTTTTGTCGATATATTCACGTAACTTAGCAACTTCATCTTCAGTGAGATCACGAGCTCTAGTATCTGGATTAATACCAGTAGCAGCTAAGATATCCTGAGAAGTTTTAATACCAATACCAAAAATATATGTTAAAGCAATTTCAACTCGTTTATCGCGTGGTAAATCTACACCGGCAATACGTGCCATACAATGAGCACCTCCTTATCCTTGTTTTTGTTTATGTTTAGGATTTTCGCAAATAACCATTACATGACCTTTGCGTTTAATAACTTTACATTTTTCACAAATAGGTTTTACTGATGGTCTAACTTTCACTGCATGTACCTCCTTCTACATTGCTATAATGCCTATTTCCCAATAGGTCTTATTTAAAACGGTAAGTGATTCGGCCTCTGGTCAAATCATAAGGCGTAAGTTCAATAGTAACTTTATCACCTGGCAGGATGCGGATAAAATTCATGCGAATTTTCCCAGAAACATGAGCTAGAACAACATGTCCGTTTTCTAACTCCACTTTAAACATTGCATTAGGCAAAGCCTCTAATACTTTACCTTCAACTTCAATTACATCTTGCTTAGACATGAAATTCTCCTTCAATTAAAGCTTAAGTTGGGCCGAAAACTCTTTGAGGTTTGAATTATCATGCCCATGATATGCCCAAACCTGTCAGTAATCCGTTTTTACAGCAATGCCATGCCCAACATTATTGTTATCTGCCACAGAAAAACATTTCTGTTTACTGCCCGAATATTAATTATAACATATTACAGCGTTTAAATATATCATTATCAGCGATTTTTTTCACACTTTTTTTACAACAGATATATTACCGTATTATATTATCAATTAACTGCGCAAAATTGCAACAATGTCTTGGAATACTTTATCCATTGACTGACTTCCGTCAACTTCTTTGTAAAGTTCTTCTTTTTCATAATAAGAAATAAGAGGCTTTGTCTGTTCTTCATAAACAGAAAGACGATTTTTCATTGTTGCTTCGCTGTCGTCAGCTCTTTGATAAAGGTCACCGCCGCACACGTCACAAATTCCGTCTTTCTTAGATGGCTTAAATTCTACATGATAAGTAGCACCGCATTTTTTACAAATACGACGACCAACTGCTCTTCTGATTAATTCACTTGCTGGAACAGCAACGTTCAAAGCACAGTTAAGTTTTAAACCTAATTCACTTAAAATTTTATCCAAAGCCACAGCTTGTTCTACTGTACGAGGAAAACCATCCAAAATAAATCCTTTTTCGCAGTCAGCTTTAGCTAAACGTTCTTTTACAATACCAATTGTAACTTCATCTGGAACTAATTTTCCAGCATCCATGCAAGTTTTTGCTTGTTTTCCAAGTTCAGTACCTTCTTTTACTGCTGCACGAAACATATCCCCAGTGGAGATATGAGGAATTTTAAATTCTTCTACTAGCCTAGCTGCCTGTGTACCTTTACCAGCACCAGGAGGGCCCATTAAAAGGATGTGCATAAAAATCCTCCTTACTTCATAAAACCTTCATAATGGCGCATTACGACCATTGATTCAATTTGTTTCATCGTATCAAGAGCAACCCCAACTACGATTAATAATGCTGTACCACCAAAATGAATTCCTTCAATATGAGTAGCACCAGCTATCATTGTTGGTAAAATTGCAATGAATGCAAGGAAAAATGCACCCGCTAATGTAATACGTGTCATAATACGGTCTAAATAATCTGCAGTTGCCTGACCTGGACGAATTCCAGGAATAAAACCACCGTATTTTTTCAAATTATCAGCGAGATCCGGAATTTTAAATGTAACCGCAGTGTAAAAATACGTAAAAAATAAAATCAATAATGCATATACAGCACTTTGAAAAAGGTGTTCCCCATTGGAAATAATCATGCAATTGTTTTAATCCAAGGAGTTTGTACAAACTGAGCTAAAGTAGCTGGGAACATCAATACTGATGATGCAAAGATGATTGGTATAACGCCGGCTGATTTACTTTAAGCGGTATATGCGTAGATTGGCCACCGTAAGTTTTACGACCTACAACGCGTTTTGCGTAAGACACCGGAACTCTACGTTGTCCTTGCTGAATGGCAATAACAAAAACAATCATAGCAAGGGCGATTATTGCAAAGAATAACACATTAAAATAGCTTATTGTGCCTGCTTGCAAGTAATTATATATAGTACCCAAATTTTGTGGAAGTGCTGCAACGATACCTGCGAAAATGATAAGCGATATACCATTTCCCACACCATGTGCAGTTATCTGCTCACCAATCCACATGAGGAACACTGTTCCTGCTGTTAGGGTAATTGCAATAATAAGAATTGATGTAATACTAGGATTAATTATGGCCTGTTTAAGACCAATAGACATACCTATAGCTTGTAAAAATGCCAAGACAACAGTCAAATAACGGGTCGTCTTGGTTATCTTTTTATGTCCCTCTTCACCTTCTTTAGACCACTGTTCCAAAGTAGGTACTACTACGGTCAATAATTGAATAATAATTGACGCGTTGATATATGGGGTAATACTCATAGCAAAGAGAGAAAATTTACTTAAAGCACCACCGGAAAATAAATCCAACAAGCCAAACAAGTTACCGCTGTTAAATAACTGTTCAATTACTGAAGGATTTACTCCAGGCACCGGGATATGAGTCCCGAGCCTGAAGACTGCAAACATAATTAGTGTAAATACTATTTTCTGTCGCAATTCGGTGATTTTGAGGATATTGCTAAGAGCTGAAAGCACTTAGATCACCTCTACTTTTCCACCTGCTGCTGTAATTTTTTCTTCAGCAGATTTTGTGAAGCCGTTTGCTACAACAGTTAATTTCTTAGTAATTTCGCCGTTACCAAGAACACGTACACCGTCACAAACGTTTTTAAGGATACCTGCTTCTACTAATGCTGCTGGATCTACTGTTGCGCCATCTTCAAAACGATTTAAAGAAGAAACGTTTACTTCAGCATATTCTTTTGCAAAAATATTTTTGAAGCCGCGTTTTGGCAATCTACGGTATAAAGGCATCTGGCCACCTTCAAAACCTGTACGTACGCCGCCACCAGAACGAGCGTTCTGACCTTTATGACCACGTCCGGAAGTTTTACCTAAACCAGAACCTAAACCACGACCAACACGAATACGAACTTTTCTAGAGCCCGGTGCTGGTGATAATTCATGTAATTTCATAACCTGGACACCTCCTCTAAATTATTCGCCGATTTTTTCTACTGTAATAAGATGTTCTACTTTATGAATCATACCTCTAATTGTAGCTGTATCTTCATGTTCTACTGTAGAATTTAATTTACGTAATCCCAAAGCCTGAATTGTTCTTCTCTGAGTTTCAGGTCTGCCGATCAGACTTCTTGTAAGGGTAATTTTCACTTTTGCCATTGAAATATTTCCTCCTTAACCTAAAAGTTCCTGAACGGATTTTCCACGAAGTTCAGCTACGAGCTCAGCTTTTTTAAGCTGTTCTAAACCTTTAATAGTTGCACGAACCATGTTATTAGGGTTAGAAGAACCAAGAGATTTTGTTAAGATATTACCAACACCTGCAAGTTCTAAGACTGCACGAGCTGGACCACCTGCGATAACACCAGTACCTTTTGCAGCTGGTTTTAAGAGCACACGACCTGCACCGAATACACCGAGGCTTTCGTGTGGAATAGTTTTATCTACTAAAGAAACTTCTACAAGATTCTTTTTAGCATCTTCAATGCCTTTTCTGATTGCTTCAGGTACTTCGCTAGCTTTACCGAGACCTGCACCAACATGACCGTTTTTATCGCCTACTACAACAAGAGCGCTGAAAGAAAAGCGACGGCCACCTTTTACAACCTTAGCAACGCGATTAATATACACAACTTTTTCTTCTAATTCAAGTGCGTTAGCGTCAATCTTGGCCATTAATTTACCTCCTGTTCCAATATTAGAATTTTAGACCAGCTTCACGAGCTGCATCTGCTAAAGCTGCTACACGACCATGATATACATAGCCACCGCGGTCAAATACAACTTCAGTAATGCCTTTTTCAAGAGCACGTTTTGCTACAGCTGCACCTACAGCTTTAGCTGCTTCGATGTTACCGCCGTAAGCGTTGAAATCTTTATCTTTAGAGCTTGCGGATACTAATGTAACACCATTAACATCATCAATAACTTGAGCATAAATGTTGCTTAAGCTACGGAATACGTTTAAACGAGGTCTTTCAGCTGTGCCAGAAATATGATTACGAACTCTTAAATGACGTTTCTGACGAGCTTTATTTTTATCCTGTTTATTAAACAAAACCAGCCTCTCCTTTCTATTTCTAACTAAAGATTATTATTTCTTAGAACCAGTTTTACCAGCTTTACGACGGATATGTTCGCCTTCGTACTTAATACCTTTTCCTTTGTAAGGTTCAGGTTCTCTGTAAGAACGAATTTTAGCTGCCATAGCGCCAACTGCTTCTTTATCGATACCAGATACAACAATCTTGTTAGGAGCAGGAGCTTCTAATTTGATTCCAACAGGAGGTTCAACAACTACTGGATGGGAAAAACCTAAAGATAAGTTAAGGTTTTTACCAGCCTGTGCAGCTCTATAACCTACACCATTAATTTCAAGATTTCTTACAAAGCCTTGTGTTACACCTACAACCATATTGTTGATAAGAGTACGAGTAAGACCATGTAAAGATCTATGCATTTTATCTTCGGATGGACGTTCTACTGTTACAACGCCTTCACCTACTGTAATTTTCATATCTTTATGACAGTCACGGCTAATTTCTCCTTTAGGACCTTTAACCGCTACGTGATTATGTTCATCAACTGTTACAGTAACCCCAGCAGGGATTGTAATCGGTTCTCTACCAATTCTTGACATCTGTACACCTCCTAGTCTAAAACTAATTTTACCATACGTAAGCTAAAACTTCGCCGCCAACACCTTCACGACGTGCTTGTTTATCACTCATAATACCTTTAGAAGTAGAGATGATAGCAATACCAAGACCACCAAGTACGCGAGGTAATTGATCTTTCTTAGCATAAGCACGAAGACCAGGTTTAGAAATACGTTTAATACCAGTGATTACTTGTTCACGGTTTGGACCATATTTCAAGTTAATTGTGATAACACCTTGTTTGTTATCTTCTGCGAAGGAGAAGTCTTTAATGAAACCTTCTTCTTTAAGAACTTCTGCAATAGCCTGTTTAATTTTAGAACCAGGAATTTCAACTTTATCATGAAGTACGGAGTTTGCATTACGCAAACGAGTTAACATATCTGCAATAGGATCAGTCATTCCCATAAATCGATATCCTCCTTTCTTTCAACCTTACCAACTAGCTTTTGTTACGCCAGGGATTGCGCCTTTATAGCTTTGTTCTCTAAAACAAATACGACACATTTCAAATTTACGCATATAACCATGTGGACGACCACAGATTTTGCATCTGTTATATTTACGAACCTTAAATTTAGGTTCTTGACTCCATTTCTGGACCATTGCCTTTCTGGCCATAGATCAGTATACCTCCTCTTAAGAATTAAGCACTAAACGGCATACCCATTAATTTAAGAAGAGCTCTAGCTTCTTCATCAGTCTTTGCCGTAGTAACAATAATAATATTCATACCATGAATTTTTTCGATTTTATCATATTCGATTTCAGGGAAAATCAATTGTTCTTTAAGACCAACTGAATAGTTTCCGCGACCATCAAAAGCTTTAGGCTTACGCCACGGAAGTCACGAACTCGAGGCAAAGCGATATTCATAAATTTATCAAGGAACTGATACATACGAGTTCCACGAAGAGTAACTTTAGCGCCAATAGGCATTCCTGCACGTAATTTCCATGCAGCAAGAGATTTTTTCGCACGAGTCAAAACAGGTTTCTGACCAGCGATAATAGTGAGGTCAGCTACAGCAGAATCTAATGCTTTAGAGTTGTGAGCAGCTTCACCAACACCCATACTAATGATAACTTTTTCAATCTTAGGAAGTTGCATTACATTTTTATAACCGAATTTTTCAGTCATAGCAGGAACAACTTCATTGATATATTTTTCTTGTAATCTATCCACCAAGATATCCTCCTTCCTCAATTATTTTGCTTGGTCTAATGCTTCACCGCATTTTTTGCATACACGAACCATTTTACCATCAATTTCTTTTTTCGCAACACGAGTTGCTTTAGAACAAGCTGGGCAAACTACCATAACTTTAGAAGCAAACATAGGAGCTTCTTTTTCAATGATACCGCCGTTTGGAGCTTTCTGATTAGGTTTAGTGTGACGTTTAATTTTGTTAACGCCTTCAACTACAACTTTATCTTTAGCAGGCATAGCCTGAAGGATTTTACCTTGTTTACCTTTATCTTTACCGGATAATACTAAAACTGTATCACCTTTTTTTTACATGCAATTTAGCCTGTGACAAATCTTGGCACCTCCTGTCTATTTATTAAATTACTTCTGGTGCCAGTGAAACGATTTTCATGAAATCTTTGTCACGTAATTCTCTGGCTACCGGGCCAAAAATACGAGTTCCGCGTGGAGTTTTATCATCTTTAATAATAACAGCAGCGTTTTCATCAAAGCGGATATAAGAACCGTCAACACGACGTAAACCCTTTTTAGAACGTACTACTACAGCTTTAACAACGTCACCTTTTTTAACCATTCCACCAGGTGAAGCAGATTTAACTGCAGCTACGATTATATCACCAATGTTGGCATATTTACGATAAGAACCGCCCATTACACGGATACACATAATTTCTTTTGCACCAGTGTTATCACCAACATTCAACATTGTTTGTTGCTGAATCATTGCTTTACCTCCTTCTAAAATTCTATATCAAGTAACAAATTATTTTGCTCTTTCAAGAATTTCAACGAGTCTCCAACGTTTATCTTTAGATAAAGGACGAGTTCCATAATAGAAACTGTATCTCCTACGTGAGCTTCGTTGTTTTCATCATGTGCTTTAAATTTAACAGTTTTCTTAACTGATTTTTTATAGAGTGGATGACTTTCAGTATCAACTACAGCAACAACAATAGTTTTTTCCATTTTGTCGCTTACAACTTTACCAACTTTAGTCTTGCGTTCATTTCTAATTTCGCTCATTAAAAGAACCTCCTTCCTTCTGCATATCATTTATTATCTATTAGTCTAATCTTAACTATTAAGCTTTTAATTCTTGTTCGCGTTGAATAGTTTTAATACGAGCAATAGTTTTCTTTACTTCTTTGATACGCATAGGGTTTTCAAGCTGACCTGTAGCAAGCTGGAATCTGAGGTTGAATAATTCTTCTTTAAGCGAAGCAAGTTTCTGGTTAAGTTCGCCAGCACTCATTTCACGTATTTCATTAACCTTCATTTACTTCACCCTCCCCTTGCACTTCACGCTTAACAAATTTTGTTTTGATTGGGAGTTTATGGCTTGCAAGACGCATAGCTTCTTTAGCAACTTCTTCGCTAACGCCGCCCATTTCAAACATAATACGACCTGGTTTAACTACTGCTACCCAGTATTCAGGTGAACCTTTACCGCTACCCATACGAGTTTCAGCAGGTTTTGCAGTTACTGGTTTATCAGGGAAGATTTTAATCCAAACCTGACCACCACGTTTAATATAACGAGTCATCGCAATACGAGCTGCTTCGATCTGACGGTTTGTAATCCATGCAGGTTCGAGAGCTTGTAAACCGAATTCACCATGTACTACAGTATTACCTTTATGAGCTTTACCTTTCATAGTACCACGGAACTGTTTACGGTATTTTACTCTTTTAGGTATTAACATTAATCTTCGCTCCCTTCAACAGCTTCTGCTTGTGCAGCAAGTTTCTTTTCAGGAAGAACTTCACCTTTGAAGATCCATACTTTTACGCCAAGACGGCCATAAGTTGTATGTGCTTCAGCTGTACCATAATCAATATCAGCACGTAAAGTATGAAGTGGAATACTACCTTCACGGTAAGATTCACTACGAGCAATTTCAGCACCGCCGAGACGGCCACCTACTGTTACTTTAATACCTTTTGCGCCCATACGAATTGTACGGCTAACAGCCTGTTTCATTGCACGACGGAAAGCAACACGACGTTCGAGCTGAGAAGCGATGTTTTCAGCTACGAGTGTAGCATCCATATCTGGCTGTTTAATTTCTGCGATATTAATATCTACGTGTTTATCAGTGTATTTTTTAAGGCCTTTTTTAAGCTGTTCAATACCAGAACCACCACGGCCGATAACCATACCAGGTTTAGCAGTATGAATAGTTAATCTGAGACGATTTTTAGAACGTTCTGTTTCAATTTTAGATACGCCAGCAACTTTTAAAGTTTCTTTTAAGAAGCTACGAATTTTAATATCTTCGTGTAAGTTAGCAGCGAAATCTTTACCAGCATACCACTTCGCATCCCAAGTTTTTACGATACCAAGGCGCATACCATGTGGATTAACTTTTTGTCCCAAATCTATTCCCTCCTTCTAATTATTTTTCTTTAACTACGATCGTAACATGAGATGTACGTTTTAAGATTTTGAATGCCTGTCCACGGGAACGTGGGTGAATACGTTTAAGGGTAGGTCCCTGATCAACGAATGCTGTAGCCACATAGAGGTTATCAGGATTCATATCAAAATTATTTTCAGCATTTGCTACTGCTGATTTTAAAACTTTATTAATTACATCAGCACCTGCTTTAGGTGTGAATTTCAATATTGCAAACGCGTCAGCTACGTTTTTGCCACGAATAAGATTCATAACAATACGTACTTTACGCGGAGAAATACGGATATATTTTGCTACTGCTTTAGCTTCCACAGTTGTTCCTCCTTTCAACAATTATCTTAAAGATGTACGTCTTTCTTCGCCAGCATGGCCTTTGTAAGTTCTTGTTGGTGCAAATTCACCAAGTTTATGACCAACCATGTCTTCTGTAACATATACAGGTACATGTTTGCGACCATCATGAACTGCAATTGTATGGCCTACAAATGTAGGAAGGATTGTCGAACTGCGGGACCAAGTTTTAACAACTTTTTTGTCATTAGCTGCATTTAAAGCATCAATTTTCTTTTCAAGGCTTTCTGCAACGTAAGGTCCTTTTTTTACTGATCTTGACAAAATATGTCCTCCTTTCATTTTAGAATAAGGTAATCAATTAAGCTACCTTATTCATAAATTTATTATTTACGACGTTTTGCACGACGTTTAACGATGAGTTTATCAGATGCTTTTTTACGGCGAGTTTTAGCACCCATAGCACATTTACCCCATTTAGTAACAGGATGTTTACGTCCAACTGGGCTACGGCCTTCCCCACCACCATGTGGATGGTCATTAGGGTTCATCGCAACACCACGGTTTTCAGGACGAACGCCTAACCAACGGTTACGACCTGCTTTACCAATTGTGAGGTTTTCATGTTCTAAGTTACCAATCTGACCGATTGTTGCACGGCAATTGATATGGATTTTACGGATTTCACCAGATGGCATACGTAAGAGAGCATAGTTGCCTTCTTTAGCCATAAGCTGAGCAGCTGCACCAGCGGAACGAACCATCTGACCGCCTTTACCGATTTTCATTTCAATGTTGTGTACTAATGTACCAAGTGGAATATTAGCAAGTGGTAATGCATTACCTACTTTAATATCTGCTTCTGGACCGGATACAATCTGGTCACCAACTTTTAATCCATCTGGAGCTAAGATGTAACGTTTCTCACCATCGAAATAGTTAAGAAGTGCGATACGAGCGCTACGGTTTGGATCATATTCTATAGTAGCAACGCGTGCTGGAACACCATCTTTATTACGTTTGAAATCGATTACACGATATAAACGTTTGTGTCCGCCGCCTTGATGTCTTACTGTTAAACGGCCCTGGAAGTTACGACCACCGTTCTTTTTAAGACTTTCAACCAAGGATTTCTCAGGTTTTTTTGCTGTAATTTCTTCGAAAGAAGAAACAGTCATAAATCTTCTACCTGCAGAATAAGGTTTAAAACTCTTTACTGCCACTTAATTAACCTCCTTTTTATTTTTTACTTAAGCTTGGAAGAACTCGATAGTTTCTCCAGCTGCAAGTTTTACGATTGCTTTTTTATAGTCAGAACGTTTGCCAAGATTACGGCCCATACGTTTTACTTTACCAAGAACGTTAACTGTATTTACGGATTCAACTTTTACGTTGAAGATAGTAGATACTGCTTTGGCAATTTCAATTTTGTTAGCTTCTTTAGCAACTACAAATACGTATTTGCCTTCTTCCATCAATTCAGTTGTCATTTCTGTAACAAGCGGTCTGATAATGATATCTCTAGCTTCCATTATGCTAATACCTCCTCAATACGTGTAATAGCATCTTTAGTAATGAAGAGTTTGTTATGATTTAAGATATCATATACATTTAATCCGCAAGAACTGATAGCTTTTACACCAGGGATATTGCGAGAAGATTTCTCTACGTTTTCTACTACATCAGCAGTAACGATAAGAGCTTTCTCTGCAACGTTGAAATCGCTCATCATTTTTACAACTTCTTTTGTTTTAGGAGCTGCGAAATCTAAGCTTTCTAATACAATGAAATCACCATTGTTTACTTTATCTGTTAAAGCGCATTTAATTGCTAAACGACGCTGTTTACGAGGCATTCTGAATGCATAGGAACGAGGAGATGGACCAAAAACTGTACCACCGCCTACCCAAAGTGGGGAACGGGTGCTTCCGCTACGAGCACGACCTGTACCTTTTTGTTTCCAAGGTTTACGACCGCCACCGCGTACTAAACCTCTAGTTTTTGTTGCATGCGTTCCTAAACGCTGAGCTGCCAACTGCATTACAACTGCTTGATGAACAAGACCTTCGTTAACTTCAACGCCAAATACGCTTTCATTTAATTCGATATCACCGATCTGCTGGCCGGCAACTGTATAAACTGCTACTTTAGGCATAATATAGCATATCCTCCTTCCAATTATTATTTCTTAGGTTTAACTGTATCTTTAATTACAACAAAGCTATTTTTAGCACCAGGAATAGCACCTTTGATTAAAATAAGGTTACGGTCTGCATCAACACGTACAACGCTTAAACGCTGAACTGTAACTTTAGCGCCACCCATACGGCCTGGTAATTTTTTACCTTTTAGTACACGTCCACCATGACCAGAAATCATAGCACCTGTAGAACCTGGTTCACGATGAGATTTAGAACCGTGACCCATAGGACCTCTAGCAAAGTTATGACGTTTAATACCGCCGGCAAAACCTTTACCTTTGGAAGTACCAGTAACATCAACTAAATCACCGGCACCAAATATGTCAACGCTGATGGAGTCACCAGCTTTATATTCAGGAACATCTGCAAGGCGTAATTCACGAATAAATTTTACTGGTTCAACGCCAGCTTTTGCGAAATGGCCTTTCATTGGTTTAGTTACATTTTTTTCTTTAACTGTTCCAAAGCCAATCTGAACGGCATTGTAGCCATCAGTTTCAACAGTTTTGCTCTGAAGAACAACATTTTTTACCGGATTCTACAACTGTAACAGGAACTACTTTACCTTCTTCAGTAAAGATTTGAGTCATGCCAAGTTTTTTACCTAAAATTACTTTTGCCATCTATTGCCACCTCCTCTTACAATTTAATTTCGATATCCACACCTGCTGGCAAATCTAAACGCATTAAAGCGTCAACAGTTTTAGATGTTGGTTCTAAAATATCAATAAGACGTTTGTGAGTTCTCATTTCGAACTGTTCACGAGAGTCTTTATTAACATGTGGAGATCTTAAAATTGTAAAAATATTTTTTTCGGTAGGCAATGGAATAGGACCAGATACCATTGCACCTGTTCTTTTAGCTGTTTCAACAATTTTAACGGAGCTCTGATCAAGTGCTTTATGATCATATGCTTTTAAACGAATTCTGATTTTCTGCTGTTTAGCCAAATTATTTTCCTCCTTGTCGCCCAGATTCATGACCCGGACAATTTCTCCACGCCAGTTCCCTTGCCTTATGCAAGCAATCTGCCGCGTCATCGCATTTTAAAAGAACTTTATATAAGGGCAGCAAAATGCCGCCCTTATACAAATTAATTATTAAAAGTAATAAGCTTAAGCTTGAAATTATTCGTCGATTTCGATTACACGACCAGCGCCTACTGTATGGCCACCTTCACGAATAGCGAAGCGAAGACCTTTTTCAATAGCGATTGGAGTGATAAGTTCGATAGACATTTCAATGTTATCGCCAGGCATAACCATTTCAGTACCTTCTGGAAGAGTTACAACACCAGTAACGTCAGTAGTACGGAAATAGAACTGTGGACGATAGTTGGAGAAGAATGGAGTATGACGTCCACCTTCTTCTTTAGTAAGAACGTAAACCTGAGCTTTGAATTTTTTGTGTGGATGAATAGTACCAGGTTTAGCAAGTACTTGACCACGTTCAATTTCTTTACGGTCTACACCACGAAGTAATGCACCGATGTTGTCACCAGCAACAGCGCTATCAAGCATTTTGCGGAACATTTCGATACCAGTTACAGTAGTGGATTTCTTTTCTTCAGAAAGACCAACGATTTCAACAGTGTCACCAAGTTTGAGTTCACCACGTTCTACACGGCCAGTAGCAACTGTACCACGACCAGTGATTGTGAATACGTCTTCAACTGGCATTAAGAATGGTTTATCAGTGTCACGAGTTGGAGTTGGGATATAATCATCAACAGCTTGCATTAATTCAAGAATTTTTTCTTTAGCAGCTGCATCGCCTTCAAGAGCTTGAAGAGCGGAACCAGTTATTACAGGGATATCATCACCTGGGAAGTCATAGCTGGAAAGAAGTTCACGAACTTCCATTTCAACGAGTTCGAGAAGTTCAGGATCGTCAACCTGGTCAGCTTTGTTAAGGAATACAACGATTGCAGGAACACCAACCTGACGAGCAAGAAGAATGTGTTCACGAGTCTGTGGCATAGGGCCATCAGCAGCGCTAACAACGAGGATAGCACCGTCCATCTGAGCAGCACCAGTGATCATGTTTTTAACATAGTCAGCATGGCCTGGGCAGTCAACGTGTGCATAGTGTCTGCTGTCAGTTTCATATTCAACGTGTGCAGTGTTGATTGTAATACCACGTTCACGTTCTTCTGGAGCTTTATCAATCATGCTGTAATCTTCGAACTGAGCCATACCTTTTTCAGATAAAACTTTAGTGATAGCAGCAGTTAAAGTAGTTTTACCATGGTCAACGTGACCGATTGTACCAATGTTTACATGTGGTTTAGTTCTTTCAAACTTCTGTTTAGCCATTTAATTAATTTCCTCCTTTATTATTCGCCTTTTGTTTTAGCGACAATAGCATCAGATATATTTTTAGGAACTTCATCATAGTAAGAAACTTCCATGGAGTAGTTCCCACGACCCTGTGTTTTAGAGCGTAAGTCGGTTGCATAACCGAACATTTCAGAAAGTGGAACAAATGCGTTGATTACTTGTACACCATTGCGTGGTTCCATACCTTCGATACGACCACGACGGGAGTTTAAGTCACCAATTACATCGCCCATGTATTCTTCAGGAACAGTAACTTCAACTTTTACATATGGTTCTAATAATACTGGATTTGCTTTTAAAGCACCAGCTTTGAATGCCATAGAACCTGCAACTTTGAAGGCCATTTCTGAGGAGTCAACTTCATGATAAGAACCATCATAAACGATAGCTTTGATATCAACCATTGGATAACCAGCAACAACACCGTTTTCCATAGCTTCTTTGATACCATTTTCGATTGGTCCGATGTATTCTTTAGGAATAGCACCACCAACGATTTTGCTTTCGAAGGAGAAACCTTCACCTGGATCTTGTGGAATGAGTTCAATCCAGCAATGACCATACTGACCTTTACCACCGGACTGACGAACGAATTTACCTTCAGATTTAACTGTTTTGCGGATTGTTTCACGGTAAGCAACCTGTGGTTTACCTACTTTACAATCTACTTTAAATTCGCGGCTCATACGGTCTACGATAATATCGAGATGTAATTCACCCATACCAGAGATAATTGTCTGTCCAGTTTCAGCATCAGTTCTTACACGGAATGTAGGATCTTCTTCTGCTAATTTCTGGAGAGCAATACCCATTTTTTCCTGGTCAGCTTTAGTTTTTGGTTCTACAGCTACGGAAATAACTGGATCTGGGAATTCCATAGATTCAAGAATGATTGGATGATTTTCATCGCAAAGTGTATCACCTGTTGTAGTATCTTTAAGACCTACAGCAGCAGCGATATCACCGCTGTAAACAACTTCAATTTCTTTACGGTTGTTTGCATGCATCTGTAAAATACGTCCGATACGTTCTTTTTTGCCTTTTGTAGAGTTAAATACATAAGAACCAGCATTTAATGTACCGGAGTAAACACGGAAGAATGCGAGTTTACCAACAAATGGGTCAGCCATAATTTTGAATGCTAACGCTGCGAATGGTTCTTCGTCGCTAGATTCGCGTTTGTCTTCTTCATTTGTATCAGGATTTATACCTTTGATTGCTGGAATATCAACTGGAGCTGGCATATAGTCAACAACAGCATCAAGCATAGGCTGAATACCTTTATCTTTGTAAGAAGAACCGCAAACTACTGGAGTAATTTCGCAAGCGATTGTAGCTTTACGAATTGCAGCTTTGATTTCTTCTTCAGTGAGTTCTTCACCTTCAAGATATTTCATCATTAATTCATCATCTGTTTCTGCAACAGAATCAAGCATTTTCTGACGATATTCTTCAGCTTTTTCTTTATATTCAGCTGGAATTTCTACGGATTCAGGTTCTTTTGTATAATCTTCTTCGTAGATTACAGCTTTCATTTTAATTAAGTCAATAAGACCTTGGAAAGTATCTTCAGATCCGATTGGAATCTGAATAGCAACTGGATGTGCGTTAAGACGTTCAACCATCATTTTGAGAACATTATAGAAGTCAGCACCGATGATATCCATTTTGTTAACGTATACCATACGAGGTACATGATATCTTTCAGCTTGACGCCAAACTGTTTCAGATTGAGGTTCAACACCGCTTTTTGCGGATAATACAGTAACAGCACCATCAAGTACTTTAAGAGAGCGTTCTACTTCAACTGTGAAATCCACGTGGCCTGGTGTATCAATGATGTTAATACGATGGTTTTTCCAATGGCAAGTTGTAGCAGCAGAAGTAATTGTAATACCTCTTTCTTTTTCCTGTGCCATCCAGTCCATTGTTGCTCCACCTTCATGAACTTCACCCATTTTATGAAGTATACCTGTGTAGAACAGAATACGCTCTGTAGTAGTGGTTTTACCAGCATCAATATGTGCTATAATACCAATGTTACGAGTTTTTTCGAGTGAAAATGCTCTTGCCACTTACTCATCGCTCCTTATATTATACAAAAGATACTTTAAAATTACCAACGATAATGAGCAAATGCTTTATTAGCTTCAGCCATTTTATGAGTATCTTCTTTTTTCTTAATTGCTGCACCTGTGTTATTAGCAGCATCCATTAATTCGCCGGAAAGACGTTCGTTCATAGTTTTTTCACCACGAAGTCTAGCATAGTTAACAATCCAACGAATACCAAGTGTCATACGACGATCCTGACGAACTTCTACAGGAACTTGGTAGTTAGCACCACCAACACGGCGAGCACGAACTTCTAATACTGGCATAACATTTTTCAATGCAGTTTCAAAAACTTCCATTGGGTCTTTACCAGTTTTTTCTTTTATAATGTCAAATGCATCATATACAACTTTCTCAGCAACACCTTTTTTACCGGAAAGCATAACTTTATTTATGAATTTAGTTACAACCTTGGATTTGTACACCGGATCTGGTAATACATCTCTTTTAGGTACGGAACCTTTTCTTGGCATTACTACCCCTCCTTGTCATAGTCTTCAATGTGTTAAGTAATTATTTTTTCTTAGGACGTTTTGCACCGTATTTAGATCTTCCTTGTTCACGGTTTTGAACACCTGCAGTATCCAAAGAACCACGAATGATGTGATAACGCACACCTGGTAAGTCTTTTACACGACCGCCTCTAATTAAAACAACACTATGTTCCTGAAGATTGTGACCAATACCAGGGATATAAGCTGTTACTTCAATACTATTCGTTAAACGAACACGGGCAACTTTACGCAATGCGGAGTTTGGTTTTTTAGGAGTAGTAGTATATACTCTTGTGCAAACACCACGTTTCTGCGGGCAATTTTTTTAATGCCGGTGCTGTAGATTTTTCCTGCATGCTCTGTCTGCTTTTACGAATCAACTGATTTATTGTAGGCATACATGCACCTCCTTCCTCAAATTTCCAAAGGCTTCAAAGCCCTATCCTTGTTTCGGATATTTTAGATTAAGAAATCTCACTTGCTGTGAGATTTTCAGCTTAGTTAACGGTATCCCTTAAAGTAATGCTACCGCAGCAGCTCCTACTTCAATGTTACAGGATTTACCTAGTTCAGCCATTGTATTTCCAAAAATCATTTCTACATTTTTAGTCATACAAAGCTCTTTTAAAGGGCTTAAAACTCTATCATCTGCGTCATCTGCTACGTAAACACATTTCGCTAAATCGTTTTTCACCGCTTTAGTAACTTGTTTTATGCCAATAACGCGTTTAGCATTTTTCAGTGTAACTGTCATTTTATCACTCCTAAATACTAACTGACAGATTTCAGGCACTCATTAATATTATCATCATTAAAAAGCATTGTCAACACATATTTTATAAGTATTTTTATATACACGCATCCTGGCGTATCATATTTAAAAACAAACATCGTAAAAACCCTTATATTACAAGCATTTATACAATGTTATGAACAAAATAAATAAATTTTCTAAAAATATTTTTATTTTTAAAGTTACTTTTCTATACACTTTATTGCATAATTTCCTCTACTACCCGACTCAAAATCTTTGCTATAAACATATTTTTTCCCATCAATTTCTATTTCTTTATCATCTATAAATCTTAAAGTGTAATTATATTCCTTACAATATTGATTTATCAAATCCTGTATTTCTATAAAATTAGGATTTGGATTATCTTTTAATGGGATATAAATTACTTTTTTTAATAAATTAAACAAAATATTCACCAGCCTTTAGATTTTTTGGTTCTATAATAAATGTTGGGGTAAGAGAAAATTCTCTTGCTTCAACATTTATTTTTTTACAAAAAAAGAAGCACAAATCCATTCTTTTCGGTTAAAATATAGTCACCACAGCAAATATCTTAGAAAGGAATGGTTTTATGTTTCATTCTAATTATATACAAATTTTATTAAATTTAAAAGATGTTTCTATTATAAATTTCTCTGATTCTTCTGTTACTATTCAATTACCTCGTAAACCTCATCTTTGTCCTTGCTGTCATCATACTACTAACTCTGTTCTGACTATCGCTTACAAAAAATACATCATTTAACTTATTGTACACAATCTTTTTCTATCTTTATTTCTAAACGTCGCTATCGCTGCCCTTTTTGCAATAAACGCTTCATTGAAAACATCTCTTTTCTTGGTAAATACCAACGTATGACTACTTCTTTTATTAAATTTATTCTCAGCCAAATAAGTTTTTTGAAATCCGCCTCTTCTATTGCCAAAGATAATAAGCTTTCCGTTTCTACCGTTTTAAGACTTATTGATAAAATTTCTACTAAAACAGTTCATCTTCCGGAAATTATTTCTATTGATGAATTTAAAGGCAATGCTGCTAAAGAAAAATTTCAATTTGTAATAAACGATCCTATAGCTAAAAAGACATTGGATGTTCTTCCGACAAGGAGAGTTGAGTATCTGGAACATTATTTTTTGAAGTTCAGTTATAAAGACAGATGCAAAGTAAAGTATGTAGTAATGGATATGAATAAATCCTTTAAACAAGTAATTTGGAATTGTTTTCCAAATGCCAAGATAGTCGTAGATAAATTTCACATATGCCGATATGTACAGTGGGCATTAGAAAACATAAGAAAAGAAGTACAAAAAAGCTTTGGAAATGACAGAAGAAAATATTTCAAAAGAAGTAGATGGATATTATTAAAAAGGAATAAAAAATTAAAGAAAGAAGAAGATAGAAAGCAACTAGAAATGATGTTGACAGTGTCAGAAAAATTAAGAGAAGCATATGAACTAAAAGAAGCTTTTATGAATTAATGGAAAAAGAGAAAAACAAAAAAGAAGCAATATAAAAGAATACAATAAAGTAGCAGAAACGATGTACAGGTGGTTTAATCCAATAGTAAAAGGATTTGAAACAGGATATACAAATGGATTTACAGAAGGAAAAAACAATAAGATAAAAGTTTTAAAAAGAATAAGTTTTGGTGTAAGAAGATTTGATAGATTTAGGAAAAGAATATTATATTTGGCTTAAAAAAAGAGAAAAAGGATAGACAAAAATTTGTCTATCCTTTACCCCAACATTTGACAAAGAACCTTTTATTTTTCACCTAATATTATCGTAAAAAGCACAAAAAGGACACCGGATAATATCCAGTGTCCTTTAATAGCTTATCAACTTTACTTAAAATAAAATTATTTAAGTTCTACAGTTGCGCCAGCTTCTTCTAATTTAGCTTTTAAAGCTTCAGCGTCTTCTTTGGAAGCGCCTTCTTTAACAGGAGCAGGAGCACCGTCAACTAAAGCTTTAGCTTCTTTTAAGCCAAGGCCAGTTACTTCACGAACAACTTTGATTACGTTGATTTTTTTGTCGCCAGCGGAAGCAAGAATTACATCGAATTCAGTTTTTTCTTCTAGCAGCAGCAGCACCAGCTGCAGGAGCAGCAGCTACAGCTACAGGAGCAGCAGCGCTAACACCAAATTTTTCTTCCATAGCTTTTACAAGTTCGGATAATTCAAGAACAGTCATTTCTTCAATGGCTTGCATAATTTCTTCTTTAGTCATTTTTATATTCCTCCAAATTTAAAACATTAATTTCATTTTATTTTTATATTATTTATATAGAGAGAGTCTGCTTATGCAGATTCTTTCTGAGCGCGGATTGCATCAAGCACATATACTGCATTGCGAATAGTACCCTGAAGTACGTTGACAACGCCAGAGATAGGAGCTTGCATACTGCCAAGAACTTTCGCGATGAGAACTTCGCGGGATGGTAGGGATGCCAAAGCTTTAACTTCTTCAACATTGATAACTTTACCTTCAACAAGACCAGCCTTAATAGTTAAAACTTCTGTGTTTTCAAGTTTGTTTTCTTTGATGAATTCATATATAACTTTAGCTGGAGCTACAGCATCATCAGCGGATACTGCAAGAGCAGTAGTACCGTTAAGAACTGGATCTAAACCTTCTAAGCCAATTTCATTTGCAGCAATACGAACCATTGTATTTTTTACAACATGATAAGTAACACCTGCTTCACGAAGTTTAGCACGAAGTTCATATCTTGAGCTACAGTTAAACCTCTATAACCTGTTAATACAGCACCTTTTGCAGAGCTAAGTTGTTCTTTAAGACCTGCAACTGCGGCCTGTTTTTCTGGACGAATGTTTGCCATTTACATGACACCCCCTCTCAAATGAGAAATATTTATTACGAAACCAAAAAACGGTCTCTAGTGAGGACCAGAGACCGCAAAGTTTTCATGCCTTGCCAAGTATCTGACCTCGGCAGGCTATATTATGTTACAAATAATGTAACACCTGCTGTCTTAAGTCGCTTTACTAAATGAATATTAAATTATTCAGCTTTAGCAGCTTTGAAGTTTGTGTTTACAGTAACAGCTGGGCCCATAGTTGTGCTAACTGTGATGTTACGCATATACTGACCTTTAGCTGCTGCTGGTTTAACTTTTACTAATGTGTCAAGAAGAACCTGTAAGTTTTCAACAAGTTTTGCATTGTCGAAAGAAACTTTACCGATTGGCACATGTACGTTACCAGCTTTATCTGTTCTATATTCAACTTTACCTGCTTTAATTTCATTAACAGCTTTTGTTAAATCCATTGTAACAGTACCAAGTTTAGGGTTTGGCATTAAGCCACGAGGACCAAGGATTTTACCTAAACGACCTACAACACCCATCATATCAGGAGTTGCTACTGTAACATCGAAGTCACACCAGCCCTCTTTGATTTTTGCAACGAGTTCATCAGAACCAACAAAGTCAGCTCCAGCAGCTTCTGCTTCAGCAACTTTATCGCCTTTAGCAAAAACTAAAACTCTTTTAGATTTACCAGTACCATGTGGTAATACAACGGCACCGCGAACTTGCTGATCTGCATATTTAGGGTTAACACCTAAACGAACAGCTACATCAACACTTTCATCAAATTTAGCAGTAGCAGTTTTTTTAACTACTTCAATAGCTTCTGCTAAATCATATGCTTTACCAGCTTCAACTAATTTAGCTGCGTCCTGGTATTTTTTACCAAATTTAGCCATTATTAAAATTCTCTCCTTTGTGGTTTTAACGGTATAAGCCTCCCACAGTCAAGTATCTTACATCAACTAATAAAATTAGTCAACGATTTCGATACCCATGCTGCGTGCAGTACCTTCAATCATGCGAGTTGCAGCTTCGATATCTGCAGCATTGAGGTCTTGCATTTTGCTTTCAGCAATTTTCATTGCTTCAGCACGTGGTAATTTAGCCACTTTCTTTTTATTAGGTTCACCAGATGCTTTTTCAATGCCAGCTGCTTTCTTTAATAACACAGCTGCTGGTGGAGTTTTTGTAACAAAAGTAAAGGATCTATCTTCAAAAACTGTAATTTCTACTGGAATAATTAAACCGCCCTGTTTAGCAGTTCTTTCGTTGAATTCTTTAACGAAAGCCATGATATTTACACCAGCCTGACCTAAAGCAGGACCAACTGGAGGAGCAGGAGTAGCTTTACCAGCGAGAACTTGCAATTTTACAAGTTTAACAACTTTTTTTGCCATTGTTATTTACACCTCCTTAGGATTATGGAATATAACTATATGTTATATTTGAATTTGCTGATTTATATTTTTTCTATCTGATCGAAATCTGCTTCAATTGCAGTTTCACGACCAAACATATCAACAACGCCTTTAATCTTACTCTTACTATAATCAATTTCTGTTATAGTTGCAACAAAATTTTCAAAAGCACCAGAAGTAATGTTTACTTGGTCTCCCACTTCAACATCAAGTTCTGTTGGTTTATCCATACCCATTGCTTTTAAAATTCTATTTGCTTCTTCTTCAGTTAATGGAACAGGTTTTGTATTTGAACCTACAAATCCTGTAACGCCTGGTGTATTTCTTACAATATACCAAGAACGTTCATCAACTATCATTTCAAGTAAGACATAACCTGGAAAAATTTTTCTTTCTACTACTTTTTCTTTGCCATTTCTCTTTTCAGTCTCTTTTTCTACAGGCACGATTACATTGAAGATTTTGTCTTCCATGCCCATGGAGTGGATTTTTCTTTCAAGATTGGCTTTTACTTTGTTTTCATAACCGGAATATGTATGTATAACATACCATTTCTTTTCTAATTCCATGCCAAGGGACAAGACATCTCCACCTCCTGTAATTATCGTAAAATGAGATCAAATATACGGGCAAAAACAGTATCACATATCCAAATTAAAGCACAAACAAATGCCACTGCAACGAAAACTACTCCTGTATAAGAAACCAGTTCTCTGCGAGTAGGCCAAACAACTTTTTTTTAACTCACTTTTTACACCAGATAAAAATCCTATTATTCCGGATTTTTCCTGATTTACTGGAGTATTTTCATTCTGTGCCATTTCTTCACTTCCTCACACTACTACAAAGGAAAACCTTATTTTGTTTCTCTGTGTAAAGTATGTTTTTTACAGAATTTGCAATACTTTTTCATTTCAATTCTATCAGGATTATTTTTTTTGTTTTTATTAGTCTGATAGTTGCGCTGTTTGCATTCAGTGCAGGCTAAAGTAACAGCATTGCGCATCTCATGCACCCCTCTTTACATCATTTAGTATAATATTCGTTCGTCTTATAAACGTCGCCTATATAATTTATCACAATTAAAAACATGTGTCAAATAAATAACACGACTTCAGGCGAAATTGAACTACCAAAAACGCCTGACACTGAAAATATTATCATTTTTCATTGAATATTTATATGGTATATTCAAAGGCTACCAACATAAATAAAGCCCCTATTAAGGGGTTGTTGTTTTAATTGGTGGCGGCGCAGAGATTCGAACTCCGGACACTGCGGGTATGAACCGCATGCTCTAGCAACTGAGCTACGCCGCCATATTATATTTTCTGGAGCTGATGACCGGGATTGAACCGGTGACCTTATCCTTACCAAGGATACGCTCTACCGACTGAGCTACACCAGCAGAATCGGTTTTGGTTGCGGGGAGAGGACTTGAACCTCTGGCCTTCGGGTTATGAGCCCGACGAGCTACCAACTGCTCCACCCCGCGATTTGGTAAAGAATATGGAGCTGGCGAGAGGAATCGAACCCCCAACCTGCTGATTACAAGTCAGCTGCTCTGCCAATTGAGCTACACCAGCGTTTCTCGCTTTCGTTTGTCAGCACCGTGCTGACAGGTAATAATGTTATCATAAGATAATTCATTTGTAAACCCCTTTTTTTGAAAAAAAGTTAAAAAAAAGTTGTTTTCAAGCATAAAAAATTATGCTTATATATATTAATTAAGGATATCTTTTTTTATTGATTTCATTTTCCAAAAAATCTTTT
>ENA-OQJT01000018-OQJT01000018.1-human-gut-metagenome-genome-assembly--contig:-NODE-18-length-31130-cov-1.321195_pt1 | contig 31130 bp, 25 predicted proteins | sample MGYA00242612_ERZ504779 | MGnify/ENA primary metagenome ERZ504779 (study PRJEB26092, sample SAMD00036366) | human gut metagenome | host: Homo sapiens | study: EMG produced TPA metagenomics assembly of...
AACATGAAAGGATTTTGAAGAAATGGCAAAGAAAATCTGAATTGGAAGAAGCATATGACGTATTGGATAAATTAAGCGCAGATGAAAAGAAGAGATTAGAATACGAGACAAGGCAAAGAGCAATCAGAGATTACAATATAGGAATGTTAACCGCAGAAAGACGAGGAATTGAAGCAGGACGCAAGATTGGAATAACAGAAGGAGAAAACAGAATTAACCAGTTAAATATTGAATTATCAAAACTCGGGCGTACAGCAGATATATTGAAAGCGGCAGTTGATAAGGAGTATCAGGAAAAGCTATTGAAAGAGTTTGAGTTATAATCTAATTTATGGGATATAAGGGATATCTCGGAAGCGTGGAATTTTCTGAAGAAGATGAAATATTTTTTGACAGGGGACTTGGAATACGTTCTTTGATCTCCTATGAAGGGGATAATGTAAAAGACATTAATTACAGGTAATACAGGTCAGGATGGTTCTTATCTTGCGGAGTTCCTTCTGGAGAAGGGATATGAAGTTCATGGGATTGTCCGCCGTGCGTCTATTTCTAACACGGTTCGTATTGACACCATTTGATTGAGGAGGATGCTCGATTATGCAGTTGTTGAGCATGAACAGAACCGAAGTTGAAGATGTATATCTCGGTCAGTGCAGAGAATAAGGAAGCGGCTGAAGTGGTAGAAGAAGAAATCTGTGAAAGCGCAAGAGAAAATACTATTTTCTCTTGCCTCTTGCCATCCGTGCAGGATACCATTTTTGAAACCATGCTGTGAAAAGTCCCATCAATACAGGAATCAGATTATTCACAAGGATAAGCACATTTCCAAGTCCGGCTTTCTTAAGCAGAAAGGTCCAGATTGCTGTCAGCACATATAACACTCCCCATGCTGCTGCAAGAATATAATTTGTTTTCATAAAGAGAGGGTTCCGGTGTGCACTTTCACCACCATAATTATATTTTACATACGCAGCGCATAAAGGTTCTTTTGTCAGGCATGAAAGCAGCCAGAATAGTCCAAATACAAGATATCCGATGTTTGTCAGAAGAACTCCGTTTCCGGTTATATTTGCGGCTGCAGAAAGTATAGCAACAGCTGCCATAGAGAGCTGATCCCAAATTACAAATTTACGATTTCGCATAATAAATGGTACTGTTGCGACCACAAGTAGTGTGATCACAGCTCCGACTTCCGGATGAATAGAAACAGCAATCCAGAACGTAATCCACGGTATAAGCATTGTCATCATGGAAGGATTTTTCTGTTCAATCGTATTTTGAGGCGTTTTCTCTGTTTTTTTTGACTACAGATGCGCTTCCGAAGAATTTATCCCAATCAATCATCAAGGAAAAGTCACCGGATACCGTATACATCTGTTTCCCCAATGCTTCTGCGCCACCGATTTCTCCACGGGAAATAGCTGACCATACAGTAAAAGGCGTATCTATGCGAGTAGTTGGAGAAAGACGTCCGTCAGTAAAAACTTCACTTCCAGTCTTGCTAAGCTGAATCTGGTAGGTGTGTCCCAAATCGGTAAAGTGTATCTCAAGTACGCGTTCTTTTCCATCATAGCTGTCTTTGTTATAAAGAGAGGCCATTTGCCGGGTAAATACAAGATCATCCGGTTCCTTTTCTCCGGTCGTTTTACTAATGCCCCAGCTGGCATCTGCCATTTTTTCAAACACATCTCTGGGATATAAAAGCGTGTGGAGTATTGTATCTGTTTTTTTCAGAAATTGTTCCAGTCATTGCATATTCTGAGCCGGCACACTTTACAGTGGAAAGATATTCATCTGTTCTTGCAGACAATTCTTTTACACGGAATAATTCTCCCTGACCACAAAAGATGGTCGTATAATTTCCTTTGCCGAGAAAATGATCAAACATCCGCAATACACTGTCATAGTTTCCAACAGCAGAATAAAAGCCACAGGTGGAGATCAGCACATGTCTTTTACCTTCCATATCATATCTGGAGTCATGACTTCCGCTTCCGTATCCGTCCTGCTTTGAACTCATAAAAGGAAGACTCATAGGAAGCTGACGATCGATCAAATTCTTTAAGATAGCTGGGACATTAAAATAGTACAGTGGAAAAGACCAAAGAATAAGATCAGCATCAATCAGTTTTTCAATAACCGTTTGCATATCATCCTTGATACAGCATATGCCAGGTGTTTTCTGCCAGCACGCAAAGCATCCTTTACACGCAGCTATATTCATTGAAGCTACATGGAGTTCATCGATGGAGAGGCTTTCTTCATCATTCGTACATCCATTTTTAAATCCTTCAATGAAACTGTATGCAAGCTTTTAATCGAATTACTTCTTTTTACCTTTAGGACTCCCGTTGATCAGAAGTATCTTCATGCTTTCATCCCTCCACATTCATACATAATAAGGTGTGAGTGCAAAAAGTAAAATTTTTCCACTCACTGATGCAACCGGATTGCTCCATTGCTATGCAATTCCCGCACCTACATCATAATAATAAAGTATAAGAGATGCTTACAAAATCCGCAACCCGAATTTCGCAAAATTGTTGTAAAGTATTATGGAAAAGTGATATTATGAAACTAATATTTGGAAGGTTATGTGATGAGCATAGAAAGATGCAAAGTAGTAGTTGAGGAAAGCTTCTGATATGAATTATGATTTAATGAGAAGACTGCAGGAAGAACCGAGTGAAGAGCATTTATGGGATATGATCCTCAGTTATCAAAATATAATGTTTAAAACATATTCCGGTTTGCCGTTCACCTATGAAGTGAGAAAAGGAAGAAATGGTGAATATACGAAAGAATTATGGATCAACCGCAGGGAAAAAAGTAAAAGTCTGGCCTGGAGTTCGGTGAAGCTGGCGTTTCATAATATAAAGCAGACAGGAGAAATAGTGGAAAGGCCGAAGGCTCTTGGAGATATCAGGGGCGTTACCTACATTTATGGAATGTTTTATCGATTTGGACTGATCGATGTACCGGATAAAGTGAAAGAAAAAATGAAGGAAATATGAAACAACAGAAATTATTAAGCCTGATCCGTCAGGCAATACAAGATTATAACATGATAGAAGAGGGCGATAGGATTGCTGTAGGCGTTTCCGGTGGAAAGGACTCGTTGACATTGCTGTATGCAATGAAACTGCTGCAAGGATTTTACCCGAAGCGGTTCGAATTATCCGCCATTACCTGTAACGTGGGATTTGAAGGAATGGATTTTACGGGTGTAGCAGAGTATTGTAAGCACTTGGAGATTCCTTATGAGCAGGTCGATACAGAGATCGCCCGGATCGTATTTCAGGAAAACAAGGATGTAAGGCCGTGTTCGTTGTGTGCAAAACTTCGGAAGGGTGCGATGTATCAACGACTGGGAGAGCTTAGAATCAATAAGATGGCATATGCACATAATAAGGATGATTTTATAGAGACAGCATTGATGTCATTGATCTATGAAGGACGATTCTATGCATTTCCACCGGTGACAGAATTACCGGAAGCCGGAGTGACGGTGATCCGTCCGATGATGTATGTTCCGGAGCAGGGGGTAGCGCATTTTGTTGCAGACCAGGGAATCCGTGTGGTTAAGAATACCTGCCCGGTAGACGGCTCAACAAAAAGAGCGTATGCAAAACAGCTAATAGAGCAGATCAACAGGGAGACACCAGGGGCGAAGGAGAGGATTATGCATGCAATCATGAACGGAAGGTTTCCTGACTGGCCAATGTAGCAATGGAAAGCGATTAAGAAAATGCATTTTTTACTTCCCTATTTCGCCTATCTGTGTTACACTAACGAATGAGTTATTTAACTTTTTTGTAACAATTACGAAAGTGATAGGCTCATTGAAAAGGGAAAACAACATGGAAATGCATATAACTATTTGTAGAGTGGGATACAGATAGTTAATAGGAGGAATTATTTATGTGTGGAATCGTAGGATTTACAGGAAATCATCAGGCAGCTCCGATTCTGTTGGACGGATTGTCCAAGTTGGAATACAGAGGATATGATTCAGCCGGTCTTGCAGTGCGTGACGGAGAGCATCTGTCACAGGTTGTTAAGGCGAAGGGACGTTTGAGCAATCTTTCAGAGAAGACTGACAGTGGTAAGGCACTCAAGGGAACTTGTGGTATCGGTCATACACGCTGGGCGACTCACGGTGAGCCGAGCCAGGTGAATGCACATCCGCATGTGTCAGGAAACTGTGAGAAAAGTGGTTCCGGTACCGTGGAGTCTGAAGTGGTCGGAGTTCACAATGGTATCATTGAGAATTACACAGAGCTGAAAGAGAAGCTGTTAAAGCATGGTTATACATTCTACAGTGATACAGATACAGAAGTAGTGATTAAGCTGGTTGATTACTATTATAAGAAATACAATTTAGGACCGATCGATGCGATCGCAAAGACAATGGTTCGTGTACGTGGTTCTTATGCACTTGAATTGATGTTCAAGGATTATCCAGGAGAGATCTGGGTTGCTAGAAAAGACAGCCCGATGATCATCGGTATCGCAGATGGCGAGACCTATGTGGCATCTGATGTTCCAGCTATTCTGAAATATACAAGAAATGTATATTATATCGGAAATCTTGAGTTTGCGAAACTTACTCCGGGCGAGGCTCATTTCTATGACCTGAACGGTGATGAGATCGAGAAAGAGACAACGGAGATCAAATGGGATGCAGAGGCAGCAGAAAAGGCTGGATTTGAGCATTTTATGATGAAAGAGATCTATGAGCAGCCGAAAGCAATCCGTGATACTCTGAATTCAGTTGTAAAAGACGGAGTGATCGATTTTACTGATATTGATCTTACAGAGGAAGAGATCAAGAAGTACAGCCAGATTTACATTGTTGCGTGCGGATCTGCATGGCATGTCGGAGTAGAGGCGCAGTATGTAATTGAAGAGATGGCCCAGATTCCGGTTCGAGTAGAGCTTGCATCTGAGTTCCGTTATCGTGAGATGCCGCTTGTGAAGGATGGTCTGGTTATCGTGATCAGCCAGTCCGGAAGAGACAGCAGATACATTTGGCAGCAATGCGTATGGCGAAAGAGAAAGGACTTGCTACACTTGCAGTTGTAAATGTAATTGGAAGCAGTATTGCCCGTGAGGCGGACAAGGTGTTCTATACACTGGCAGGACCGGAGATTTCGGTTGCGACAACAAAGGGATACAGTGCACAGCTTGTGGCTTTGGATTGTATTGCGGTTCAGTTCGCGAAGGTGAAGGGGCTGATCACAGACGAGCAGTACAGCTACTACATTTCTGAACTTCAGACGATTCCGGACAAGATCGAGAAGATTCTTCAGGACAAGGAGAGAATCCAGTGGTTCGCAGCCAAATATGCGAATGCACATGATGTTTTCTTTGTAGGTCGTGGAGTTGATTATGCAGTGTGTCTGGAAGGAAGTCTGAAACTGAAAGAGATTTCTTATATTCATTCCGAGGCTTATGCAGCAGGTGAGTTGAAGCATGGAACAATCAGTCTGATCGAGGACAACATTCTTGTGATCGGAGTTCTGACACAGAGCAAGCTGTATGAGAAGACAGTCAGCAATATGATGGAATGCAAGAGCCGTGGCGCATATCTGATGGGTGTGACAAACTATGGCAATTATGAGATGGAAGATAAGGTAGACTTTACAGTCTATGTTCCGAAAGTGGATGAGCATTTCATGGGAAGTCTCGCAGTGATTCCGCTGCAGTTACTTGGATATTATGTAAGTGTTGCGAAGGGACTTGATGTAGATAAACCGAGAAACCTTGCGAAGAGTGTAACAGTAGAATAAAGAAAAAGCAGGCAGGACAAACTTGTTCTGCCTGCTTTTTCTTTATTAAAAACCGCATCCGTTTCGCTCGTTTTTCTTTACGTGATACAGAGCCTTGTCGGCATCTTTGAAAATACTTTCGCTAGGATTTTCACGGTCGGAAAATGCGGCCCCTGCACTGATTGAAACTTTTGGGATGACTATTTCAGAATGCAAAATGATGAATAGTTATCTCGGCATCTCCCACTTTGTATGATCTGTATGAAGCAGCATATGTGATTTGTGTGACAATGGTTTCTCAAGGAAATCGTTGTACAATTTCATAACATCCTGGTTCTCATGGGAGAATCTGATCTTGGCGTTCTTGTCAAGGAAATAGAGGTTTGCACCACGTGTGTGTGCAAGTTCTTCGCCGTCGTGGATCGGCTGACCTCCTCCGCCGACGCATCCTCCTGGACAGGCCATAACTTCCACAAAGTCGTAGTGTACTTCACCATGTTCAATTGCTTCAAGCAGTTTGCGTACATTTCCAAGACCACTGACAACAGCAGCGCGGATCGTAGCATCACCGATCTGTACTTCAGCTTCTACAACACCCGTCTCAAAGGATGGACTGCGGACGATCTTAAATGCATCCGGATCCGGGTTACGTCCGGTTACAAGATAGTGTGCGGAACGAAGTGCAGCTTCCATAACACCGCCGGTAGCACCGAAGATAACACCGGCACCGGACCACTCTTTCATAAGCGGATCACATTCGCGGTCTTTCAGGCTCTTTGGATCAATATGTGCAGCACGGATCATTCTTGTCAGCTCTCTTGTAGTGAGAACTGTGTCAATGTCATGTCCGGCATACTCACCGTAGAAAAGTTCCATGTTGCGTTCGCCTTTTTTCGCTACGCAAGGCATGACAGATACGGTGTAAATATCTTCCGGAGCAACACCGATGGACTGTGCAAAATAAGTCTTCATAACAGCACCGAACATCTGCTGTGGTGACTTGGCTGTGGACAGCTGTGGCACCAGATGTGGGTACTGTGATTTGATGAAACGGATCCATCCAGGGCAGCAGGAAGTGAACATCGGACGCAGCTTTAATTCTCCTTTGGTGAAGCGCTGCAGAAATTCATTTCCTTCTTCCATGATTGTAAGGTCAGCAGAGAAAGAAGTATCGAAGACGTAGTCTACGCCGATCTTTTTCAAGGCGTCCATGATCTTTCCGATTTTTGCTTCTTCTCTGGAAAGACCGAGAGCCTCTCCCCACGCGGCACGGACTGCCGGAGCAACCTGTGCGACAACAACTTTCTTCTTGTCAGCAATCGCACTCCATACGTCTTCTGTATCATCACGCTCACGAAGTGCACCGACCGGACAATGTGTGATACACTGCCCGCAGAGAGAACAGGAGACTTCGTTGATCTTTTTATTTCCGTTTACATTGATCGTTGTTCTTGAACCTGTACTTGTAACATCCCAGATGTTCAGTCCCTGGATCTTGTCACAAATCTGGATACAGCGCATACATTTGATACATTTGCGTGAATCACGGATGAGAGGGAATGTCTTGTCCCAAGGAGTTTCTTCAAAACGTTCTTTGAACGGAAGATCGATCAGGTTCAGGTCATTTGCAACCTGCTGAAGTGTACAGTTCCCGCTTCTGACACAGGTTGCACATTTGCAGTCATGCTGGGAAAGGATAAGCTGTACAGTCTGTCTTCTTGCAATGCGTACTTTTGGGCTGTTGGTGTAGATCACCATGCCCTCGGTCACAACGTTATTACAGGAGGTGACCAGACGATCTTTCCCTTCAATCTCAACAACACAGACACGGCAGGCCGCAATCTCGTTGATATCTTTTAAATAACATAATTTCGGAATCGGAGTTCCAAGCTTTGCCGCAGCTTCCATGATAGTAGTTCCGGAAGGTACGGATATTTTCTGATTATCAATTGTAATATTTACCATTTTTCTTTCCGACCTCCTTTAAAAATACCATAACCGAAGTGGTCGCAGCGCAGGCATCTGTGGGATTCCTGTTTTGCTTCGGCTTCTGTCATACAGTTTTCAACGCCTTCGAAGTCACAGACACGGCTACAGGCTTCGCGCTCTGTTATCTCAACTCTTCCACATGGCTCACGGTCGCTTAAACGTGGCTCCGGAATCTCAACATCGCAGCTGATGATATGGTGGAAACCAAGATATTCATCGATATTGGCGGCAACAACCTTTGCAGCAGCAATTGCTTTGATTACAGAAGCAGGTCCGGACGCACAGTCTCCACCGGCGAATACGCCAGGGATGTTATCGAAACCGCCATAACGTTCTGTCATGATCTTACCGCGGGAAACCGGAACGCCGGCTTCGGCAAAGTGTTCAGATTCGATATCCTGACCGATTGCAACGATGAGTGTCTGGCAAGGGATAAGGAAATCTTCTTCTCCTGTCGGACAGACACTTGCACGACCGTCTTTGATCTTGCTGATCATCTGTGGTGTGACGTAGATGCCTGAAACGTGTCCATTCTCATCTGTCTCTATTCTGGATGGAGCTTTCAATGTGAGAACTTCAATTCCCTCAGCAACAGCACCTTCAATCTCAGCCGGAAGAGCAGTCATATCTGCAGTACGGCGTCTGTAAACGATACTTACTTTTTTAGCACCGAGACGTTTTGCTGTGCGGACAGCGTCCATAGAAACATTACCGCCACCGATGACAGCAACTTCCTGTCCGGTAAGATCAGGGCTCTTATTTTCTCCGACATCACGAAGGAAAGATACGGCGGAGATCACGCCTTCTGCATGCTCGCCTTCGATACCAAGCTTCTTATCAGTGCTTGCACCGATGGAAATAAGAACAGCATCGTATTCTTGGCGCAGACTCTGAATTGTGATATCTTTACCGATACGTTTTCCAAATTCTACCTGAACTCCGGTCTCAAGGATTGCCTGAATGTCTTCGTCCAAACGATCTTTCGGAAGTCTGTAGTTCGGGATACCGTAGCGGAGCATTCCGCCGAGCTTTGGAAGCATCTCGAATACGGTTGTCTGATGTCCCATCAACTGCAGGTAGTAAGCAGCACTGAGTCCACCAGGTCCTCCACCTACAACAGCGATACGCTTTCCGGTGGAAGGTGCGCATTCCGGTGGCGGAACTTTGCCTGCATAGTCAGCGGCCATACGTTTCAGTCCACGGATATTGATGGCATCATCTACGATATTTCTACGGCAGCGGGCCTCACAAGGATGCTCGCAGATAAAACCGCAGGTTGTCGGGAACGGATTATCCTTACGGATCAGACGAATTGCGTCGGCGTAACGCCCCTCTCCGGTCAGTGCAATATATCCTGGGATATCAACATGTGCAGGACAAAGAGAAACGCAAGGTACCGGCTGTGTATAGTGGCAGGTACAGCGTCCCTGACGGACATGTTCCTCATAATCTTCGCGACAGTCTCTTAAGCTCTTATGTACCATGGCACCGGCTTCGTATCCGATCGGGCAGTCAGAACCTTCGCGGATAGATTCAGACAGTGTGTCGATCAGTTCGAGTGTCTCCATTGTAGCAGTCCCGTTCATAACATCTGTTAGAAGATTCTTCAGTTGCCACAGCCCAACGCGACACGGGGTACATTTTCCACAGGATTGCGTCTGACACATCTCGATAAATGCACGAGTCATGTCAACCGGACATAATCCCGGAGGGCTGGATTCAATTCTACGTTCCAGATCTTTGTACAGCTCTTCAACGACGAGCTGGCCTTTATCTGGACCTGGGATTTCAAGTCTACTCATTTTAAACCTCTCCTTTTACCATAACGTTCATTACTGACTGATTTTAAAATAGGAAATGTATTTGAAAAACCTATCTTCAAACCAGTAAAGTTACATTTGGTAATATTTTACAAATAAATCTAAAAATTATCAAGAAAAGTTTAAAAAATGACAAGTCTGTTACTAATTATACAATCAACAGACTTGATCAAAACAAACAAAAATATTCTAAAAAATATTGAGAAATAACTAAAAAATTTTAATTCATATGACAGTAGCAATGAGAATAATAACAGAGCGCTCGCCTAAAAATATTTTAGATTCTACCGTGGGCATTGAATTTTTGTGAAAAAACTGACATTTAGGATCTCCGGTGTTGACGGCGACATGCCATTTATATTTTTCAGGAAGTTCAGGCAGAGTGAGTGTGACCGGAAACCATCCGGAATTTACAGCCAGATAAACAAGATCTTCTTCTTGTGTTGCTTCATTATAACCTGCGAATCGTACACAGACAACATGGCTGTCACCGGAGAAATTTGTCTCATCCGGAGTGAGTCCATGCGTGCTCATCGCCGGAATACCAAGATAACTTGGTTCGAGATCCTTACGGATGGCAGGATGATCTTTGCGGAACTGGATCATATATTGAAAGAAATCGAACAGATCTTTATTTTTTTTGAGGAGACTCCAGTCCAGCCAAGAGATCAGGTTATCCTGACAATAAGGGTTATTATTTCCATAACGTGTGTCTGCGAATTCATCACCGGAGAGGAACATTGGAGTTCCACGGCTACAAAGCAGAACGGCACATGCATTTTTCATCAGTCGTTTGCGAAGCACCAGAACAGCGGAATCATTTGTTTCGCCTTCTACGCCACAGTTCCAGCTGTTATTGTCGTCAGCTCCGTCAGTGTTCCCCCAACCGTTGGCTTCATTATGCTTCTGGTTATAACTGTACAGGTCACAAAGCGTGAAGCCATCATGACAGGTGAGAAAGTTGATGGAAGCATTTCCACCTCGGTAAGCAGGATCGTACAGATCAGGAGAACCTGTGATTCTTGCGGCAGCAATCTGGGCAAGGAAGTCATCTCCTTTTAAAAAGCGGCGCATATCATCACGGTAGCGCCCATTCCATTCAGCCCAACGCTTCCAGGAAGGGAAGGAACCGACTTGATAAAGTCCGCCGGCATCCCATGCTTCAGCGATCAGTTTTACATTTCCAAGGATTGAGTCAAAAGCCAGGCTTCGCAGAAGCGGTGGCTGGCTTAGAGGTGTTCCGTCATCATTTCGTCCGAGAATCGAAGCGAGATCAAAACGGAATCCGTCTACACGGTATTCGATGACCCAGTAACGCAGACACTCCAAAATCATGTCTCGCACGACCGGGTGATTGCAGTTTAATGTATTTCCACATCCACTGAAATTATAATAATGTCCGTCCGGAGTCAACATATAGTAAATGTTGTTGTCAAACCCTTTGAAAGAAAAGCACGGACCGAATTCATTTCCTTCGGCAGTGTGGTTGAAGACAACGTCGAGGATCACTTCTATCCCATTGTCATGGAGATCTTTGATCAGTGTCTTGAGTTCCAGTCCTTCGCGGTTATATTCCATAGAAGAGCAGTAGCTTGTATTTGGTGCAAAGAAACTGACCGGATTATATCCCCAGAAATCAATAAGTTCATTTTCATCAATCAATCGTACATCGCGCATCTCATCAAATTCAAAGATTGGCATTAGTTCAACAGCGTTGACTCCAAGTTCTTTCAAATAAGGAATCTTTTCGCGCAGACCTTCGAAGGTACCGTGGTGCTTAACACCGGAACTTTCATCCATGGTAAATCCGCGGACGTGCAGCTCGTAGATGATCAAGTCTTCCATAGGGATAGAATGGTGACGCTGGTCACCCCAGTCAAAGTTGGATTGTACCACGCGGGCACGATAACCATGCTGGGCGTTATTCACATGTCCCCACTGGCTCTGTCCGGTGACTGCACGTGCATAAGGATCCAGCAGGATTTTGTTTTTATCAAAACGGAGTCCTTTCTTTTCATCATAAGGACCATCCAATCGATAGGCGTACTCAAATTCTTCGATATCCAGATCAAAGACGATCATAGAATAGCAGAATCCGATCCTGTAACTTTCCGGAAATGGAATCACGGCGTATGGTTCTTCGGCTTTGCGGTGAAACAGCAGAAGCTCGCAGGAGGTAGCACCGTGTGTATGAATCGTAAAGTTGACACCACCTGGGATAGCGACTGCACCGAATTCACGGAAAAAGCCGGGGCGGATCTGGAATCCATTGACGGTATCGATTGGCTTGAGCTGTTCGGATATTACTGGCATACAGAAAAACTCCTTTCTAAGTTGTATTCAAGTAACTTAAGTATAACACTTAGAAAAATAAAAGCATAGAAAAATAAAAGCGTGGGTTCAGCCTATCATTCTTTTATGAAATGTGTTACAATAGTGTCACTGTGTCAGAAAAATTTCTGAGAGATGTGTTACCGGACGCAGAATTTGTGAATGGAAGCGACATCATTATTTGTAGAAAAGAGGTTATGGTATTATGGCAGAAGAGCAGAACACAGCAGGATGTTCAGAGGAATCCTGTGCCAGCTGTGCCAGTGCAGGAACGTGCACAAGCAAGAAAGTTGATATGCATGAACCGATGAATATGTATTCATCTATTAAGAAAGTAATCGGCGTTGTCAGCGGAAAGGGCGGCGTTGGTAAGTCACTTGTGACAGCATCCCTTGCAAGAATGATGAGAGCAAAAGGATACAATGTTGGTATCATGGATGCAGATATTACAGGTCCATCGATTCCGAAGATGTATGGTCTTCATGAGATGGCAGTAGGAACAGAGCAGGGAATTCTTCCATGTGAGGCAGCAGACGGAACAAAGATCATGTCTGTCAATCTTCTTTTGGAAGATGAGGAAGCACCGGTTATTTGGAGGGGACCAGTGATCGCAGGTGTTGTAAAGCAGTTTTGGACAGATGTTATGTGGGGAGATCTTGATTATCTCTTCGTTGATATGCCACCTGGAACAGGTGATGTTCCGCTGACAGTATTCCAGTCTCTTCCGGTTGACGGCGTTGTGATTGTTACATCTCCGCAGGATCTTGTACAGATGATCGTGAAGAAGGCATATGGAATGGCGAAGCAGATGAATATTCCGGTTCTTGGAATTGTTGAGAACTACAGCTATGTGAAGTGTCCGGATTGTGGCAAAGAGATTAAAGTATTTGGAGAAAGCCACATTGATGAGATCGCAGCAGATCTTAACGTTCCGGTTCTCGGAAAGATGCCACTTGACCCGGCAATCGCGCAGATGGTTGAGGAAGAGAAGTTTTCTGAGGCAGAGAATCCATATCTGGAAGGATTCGAACTGTAAAGCAAGTTGAGTGTATGTAATGGGAGTCATGGAAGACAAGGTTGGGGGATTTTGTCTTTCATGGCTTTTTTACGCGAGCAACGAGCAAAGTCCGTGCTTCCAAAAGAATAACAGAAAAGCACAAATTATAAATCACACAGGAGGAATTAACACATGATAGGCGAAAGAATAGAATTATGGCACAAAGAAGAATATCATTACCCGGCGGCGCATGGGTTTATCCCGATTATGGTCAGCTATATTCATGAGGATGAGCTGATGCATCCGGCGATGCTGGTGGTTCCGGGTGGCGGTTACAGACTTGTATCGCCTTCGGAAGCACATCTGGTTGCTACGGAATTTTATCAGGCCGGTTATAATGTGTTCGTCCTTGAATATACAGTGAATCCACTGGATGAAGCACCATTAAAGCTTCAGCCGCTGAAAGATATTTCCAGAGCAATGCGAATGATCCGTTTTCTTGCAGAACAGCTGCATATTTTATCAGATCAGATCGTGGTTTGTGGATTTTCAGCTGGAGGACATCTGTGTGCGAGTCTGTGTGTGCATGGAGCGGATATCGAGGATCCTGATGAAAAATATCAGAAGTTTTCAAACAAACCGGATGCTGCTGTGCTGTCTTATCCGGTAATTACTACAGGAAAGTACACACATAAAGATTCTTTTGTAGCATTATATGGAAAGAATCCTACAAGAAAAGATCTGGAATATATGTCAATTGAAAAGCATGTAACAAAAGAAATGCCACCATGTTTTATCTGGCAGACAGCAACGGATGGAACCGTTCCGGTACAGAATAGCTATCTTTTAGCCCAGAAATGTCTGGAAGAAGGAGTTCCATTTGCGCACCATGTATTTTCAGAAGGCGTACATGGAATGTCTGTTGCAACAGAGGACTGGCTGGAACGCAGAGGAAGACAGCCTTATACACAGGAGCAGCTTCGTATGCTTGCAGAAGCGATTCTTGCGGGAGAAACTTCATTTCCAAAGGAAATGGGAGAAGAACTTCTTGTGCAAAATGGGATTGGAAGAACACAGCTACCGAAATGGACAGCAGAGCAAAAGAAGAGATACAAAGGACACTGAAAGAAGTACAGAGTTGGCCAAAACTGGCAGAGGAATGGCTGGAGAAAATAATTAATTACAAAGGAGAAGCACGATGAGAATTCTATTGATCCGTCACGGAGATCCGGATTATGTAAATGACACATTAACAGAAAAAGGAAGACGTGAAGCAGCACTGCTTGCAAAACGTGCAGTATCTATGAATATGGGGGAATGCTATAAGTCTCCACTTGGAAGAGCGAAGGATACGGCGGCTCCATGTCTTGAGGTAACTGGAAAAACAGCAGAAATATTGGATTGGCTGCAAGAGTTCCCGGCGCAGGTTGATTTGAATAAAAATCCGGAACTTGAAAAAGCATATCCCGATGTGAAAAAAGAAGGAGGGTATTTCTTACCTAGAATTGCATGGGATATGGTTCCGGGGTATTGGACAGAACATGAAGCTTATATGGATAAAAATACATGGAGAGAAACAGAAGTGGCGAAAAATTCCGATCTCGTAGAAGTATACGATCATGTGATTGAAGAATTTGATCGCTTTCTCGCAGAGCATGGATACGTAAGAGAAGGGGCGCATTATCGTGTGGAGAAAGAAAGTGATGAGACAGTGACATTTTTCTGCCATTTCGGAATCAGCTGCGTGCTGTTGTCCCATTTATGGAATGTATCACCATTCGTGCTTTGGCATAGTCTGGCTCTTGCACCGACTTCTGTGACAGAAGTAGTAACAGAAGAGAGAGAACAGGGAACGGCATATTTCCGAGGATTGAAAGTAGGAGATATCTCACATCTCTATGCAGGTGGAGAAGAACCGTCCTTCGCAGCAAGATTCTGTGAGATATATAGTAACAAGGAGCAGAGACATTAAGATCAAATGTCTCTGCTCCTTGCTTTATGGATTTTGGTATTATTAAACCACTTTCTGATAAGCAATTCGTTCTGTTCCATCTTCAACATATACGATTCCGCAATACTTGAATCCATTCTTATCTAACAGATGTTGCATTACGATGTTGTCACGGTGTGTGTCAATACGGATATTGCCGCATTGTTCCAAAGCCCAGTTCAGGCAGAAGGACGCTGCACCTTTTACATTTCCGATGGAAGTGATGCGGTGGACAACTCCGTAACGGGAGTCATTGATCCAGTCGCCATCGTAGATACGCATATAAGTAGGATCAGCACCTTCTTTATAATAGAAAGTGGCAATGATCTGATCCTGCTCTGTGCAGACATAACTGTTCCCCTCAGTAATATCGTCCAGAATTAACTGAGGAGAAGGATAAGTGTTTCCCCACTGGGAAGCATTTCCGTGGGTTGCCATAAATCTGCGTGCGTTTTCGTACATTTTAAGAAGCACGTCTAATTCTTCCGGCCTGGTCTTTCTGATTTCCATAATATTCCTCTTTCATAAACTAAATATAGATACTTTAATGCACTATTATATCAAAAACAGAACATAACTCTATTGACAAAAATATAAAGAAAAAAGAAAGTGAAAACGTTATCATAGAGGAAAAGTACCTAGAGGTTTTTCAGAAAGAAAATCAGACCGTTTATTTGCGTGTGAATCCGACCGTACACATGGGGAAAATGTTCTTTTTACGGTACATTTTTACTGTACTAAAGTTTGTACAATTCCCCGTAAAATGGGCGTTTTTTCGCATATTTTGTACTAAATCGAATACAAAGCAATTTCCGATATTTATTCTCGATTTTACGCTTGTCATTTATTTAACACGGTGTTATACTATGCCCGTAAAACAATTACAAAACTATTTTAGGAAAGAATATAGGAGGATTTTTCAATGGCTAATTTTGAGCAGTGGGCTGGCTTCAAGGGAAGAAAATGGACACACTCTGTAGACGTGCGTGATTTCATCCAGGAGAACTACACACCATATGAAGGTGATGAGGCATTCCTTGAGGGACCGACAGAAGCAACAGACAAATTATGGGGAAGACTGCAGGAACTTCAGAAAGAAGAAAGAGCTAAGGGCGGAGTTCTCGATATGGAGACAGAAGTTGTTTCCGGTCTGACAGCATACGGCCCAGGATATATCGATGAGAGCATGAAAGACCTTGAGCAGGTTGTTGGTTTGCAGACAGACAAACCACTGAAGAGAGCATTCATGCCTTACGGTGGAATCAAGATGGCAGAGCAGGCTTGTACAACATACGGATACCAGCCAAGCGAGAAACTGCATGAGATCTTCACAAAATATCATAAAACACATAACCAGGGTGTATTCGATGTTTATACACCAGAGATGAAAAAAGCTCGTCATAACAAGATCATCACAGGACTTCCGGATACATATGGACGTGGACGTATCGTAGGTGACTACCGTCGTGTTGCACTGTACGGTATCGATTTCCTGATCGAGAGAAAACAGTATGACTTCGAGCGTTACGCAAGACACGGCATGAAGGGTGAGGATTTCCGTCTTCGTGAAGAACTTGCAGATCAGATTAAAGCTCTGAGAGAGATGAAAGAGATGGCTGCAGCATACGGATTCGATATTTCTCAGCCGGCTAAGAATGCTCACGAAGCAGCTCAGTGGCTGTACTTCGGATATCTTGCAGCAATCAAGACACAGAATGGTGCAGCTATGTCCGTAGGACGTATCTCTACATTCCTTGATATCTATATTGACAGAGATCTTAAGAATGGAACACTTACAGAGAAGGAAGCTCAGGAGATCATCGACCACATGGTAATGAAATTCCGTATGGTTAAGTTCGCAAGAATCCCATCTTACAACCAGCTGTTCTCAGGAGACCCGACATGGGCTACACTTGAGTTGGTGGACTTGGACAGGACGGACGTTCTATGGTAACAAAGACTGACTACCGTTTCCTCCACACACTGAACAACATGGGACCTTCACCAGAGCCAAACCTGACAGTTCTTTATTCTTCAAGACTGCCAGAGAACTTTAAGAAGTTCGCATCCCTGATTTCTGTAACAACAAGCTCCATCCAGTACGAGAACGATGATGTTATGCGTCCGGTATGGGGAGATGACTACAGCATCTGCTGCTGTGTATCTGCTACAGAGACAGGTAAAGAGATGCAGTTCTTCGGAGCTCGTGCAAACCTTGCTAAGTGTCTTCTTTACGCTATCAACGGTGGTGTTGATGAAAAGACTAAAGTACAGGTAGGACCGGCTTACCAGCCAATTACTTCTGAGTACCTTGATTACGATGAAGTACTTGCTAAATATGATGAAATGATGGAGTGGCTGTCCAAGCTGTATGTTGATACACTGAACATGATCCACTACATGCATGATAAATACTACTATGAGGCAGCTCAGATGTCCCTGATCGACACAGACGTTAAACGTTCTTTCGCAACAGGTATCGCTGGATTCTCACACGTAGTAGACTCCTTAAGCGCTATTAAATACGCTAAGGTTAAAGTTGTTCGTGACGAAGATGGACTTGCTACAGACTTCGAGATCGAAGGAGACTTCCCGAAATATGGTAACGATGATGACCGTGCAGACGAGATCGCTGTATGGCTGCTGAAGAAATTCATGCACAAACTGAACAAGTGCCACACATACAGACATTCTGTACCGACAACATCTATCCTTACAATTACATCTAACGTTGTATACGGTAAGGCTACAGGATCTCTTCCGGACGGAAGAAAGGCTGGAGAGCCACTTTCACCAGGAGCTAACCCGTCTTACGGCGCAGAGCAGAGTGGACTTCTTGCTTCTCTTAACTCTGTTGCTAAGCTTCCTTACGAGCTTGCACTTGACGGAATTTCTAATACACAGACAATCAACCCAGGTGCACTTGGACATTCTGATGAAGAGCGTAAAGAGAACCTCGCTCACGTACTTGACGGATACTTCGATCAGGGAGCACATCATCTGAATGTTAACGTATTTGGCGTTGACAAACTGAAAGATGCTATGGAGCACCCAGAGAAACCTGAGTACGCTAACTTCACAATCCGTGTATCAGGATACGCTGTTAAGTTTATCGACCTTACTCGTGAGCAGCAGCTTGACGTTATCGCAAGAACTTGCCACGATCATATGTAATACAGCCAAGCCATGCGAAATCAGACAGTAAAAGACTCGTGCAAGCTTGCTTGCTAAGAGACTTTTGACTGGCTGGTTTCATAGGGCGCAGCCCCACAGCGAGAAGAAGCGAAGCGGAATCGAGCTGTGAGCATGGCGATGCTCTGGAATTCAGGGCTTTAGCTATGCATATTACATCAGGACGCAGTCATTTCACCATGCTGCGTCTTTGCTTATAGGAAATGTAACTGTTCAGAGCCAAGCAAAATTTCATAAAACAGCTATAAAATGCGTAGCATTTTGGAGGTTGGCTCTGAACAGTTACAATAAAATTTAGGAGGAGAAGAACATGTCAGAAGTAAAAGGATATATTCACTCAACAGAAAGCTTCGGTTCCGTTGACGGACCTGGCGTACGCTTTATTATTTTTGTAAGCGGATGTCCAATGCGCTGTCAGTTCTGCCACAACCCGGATACATGGAAGATGCAGGATGGCGAACTGAAGACAACAGACGAACTGCTTAAAACAGCACTTCGCTATAAAAGCTACTGGAAAGACAAAGGTGGTATCACAGTCAGCGGTGGAGAACCTTTGATGCAGATGGATTTCCTGATTGACCTTTTCAAGAAGGCGAAAGAACAGGGAGTTCATACCAATATTGATACAAGCGGAGCTGTATTTACAAAGGAAGAACCATTCTTTGGTAAACTGCAGGAGCTGCTGAAATACACAGATATGCTGATGCTTGACATCAAACACATTGATGATGAGCAGCATAAGATTCTCACAGGACAGAGCAACAAGAATATTCTTGAGTTTGCACGTTATCTGTCTGATATCAAGAAACCAATCTGGATCCGTCACGTACTCGTTCCGGAGCGCAGTGACAAGGATGAGTACCTGGAGAGACTTCATGATTTCATCGAGACACTGGATAATGTAGAGCGTGTTGAAGTTCTTCCATATCATACACTTGGTGCATACAAGTGGAAAGAACTTGGATATGATTACAAGTTAGAGGGAATCGATCCTCCGACACAGGAGAGAATTGAGAATGCAAACCGTATTCTTGAGACAGCGAAATATTTAAAATAAGATAAAAAAGAACTCTGTTATGAGATGTATGAATCAATACATTCGCAACAGAGTTCTTCTTTTACAAATACTTTACTTAAAATTTTCTCAGAAAGAAGAAGGTCACGACACACACGATTGCCTCGGTAACAGGAAGGCAGAGCCAGATACCTGTCATTCCCAAAAGTGCGGCAAGCAGGAATGCAATCGGCAGGATCAGTACAAGGCCGCGCAGGATAGAGATGATGAATCCCGGTACCGGCTGGTCGGAAGCACTTAAATAAGTGGCTGACACCATATTGATGCCTGAAAAGAACAGGCTTACAAAGTAAATGCGCATGCCTTCTGCTGCCATTGAAGTAAGCAACGGATCCTTGTCTTTATTAAACAAGTCAGCAATCGGAACTGCAAAGACAAAGACAACCAGATAAGCGATCAAAGCCATAAGTAATGCAGTGCTTAATGCATAGCGTCTTACCTGGTGGCGTACAGGAACTCCATTTTTACCAGGGTGGCTGCTGACAATCGGCTGGATGCCCTGCCCGATTCCGGTAAAGATTGCCACAAGTACGAGTGCGATATTAGCAGGATACTGTATGCCGCAAGTCCGGTCGTTCCGCTGAATTTCAGAGTCAGCATGTTGAAGACAAGAATTACGATGCCGGAAGATAATTCAGCTACAAGAGAAGAAACTCCAAGCCGACAGATATCTACAGCAGTTTTTAGATGTATCCTTGTTTTTACCAGATGAAACTGATTTTTCTTTTTCCAGAAATGCATGGACAGAATACTCATCCCAACCAGTGGAGCAGTTGCAGTAGCCAGTGCAGCTCCGGTCATGCCAAGCTGCATAGGATAGATGAAAATGTAATCCAGCACAATATTTGTCAGACTTCCAACGAGCATTGCAGTCATTGAAAGCCGCGGTTCTCCATCATTTCTGACAAAACAATTCAACAGATTGTTGCATAAAAACAGAGGAGAAAACATGAGCAGGATGCTGATATATGGAATTGCATGCGGCAATGTAGTTCCGTCGGCTCCAAGTAAGACACAAAGAGGTCTTGCAAAAAACAGTCCGATGCTGAAAAAGAACAGCATAGCTATAAATGCAAGCTGAAGTGCCTGGGTGAAGATCGTGCGGTGAATCTCACTGTCAGCTCTGCCGGAGGAAAGCGAGTATCGCGCAGCAGCACCCATACCGATCATCAGCCCTGTTCCGTTTAACAAGCTGAAAGCAGGAAGAACCAGATTAAGTGCAGCAATCGCATCCGAGCCGATTCCCCGGGCAACAAAAAACGTATCGGCAAGGATATAACAAGAATATCCGATCATGCCGAGTACATTTGCTGAGACATATTTAACAAAGAGTGGAAATACATGTTCCCGGGCAGTTGAAGTAACTGAGTTGGATGACATAATTACAAATTCCTTTCTGTATTTTCAAAATGCGTATAATACCATAGAATTTTGAGAAAATCAAATCTTTCTTTCTTATGAAAATAGAGGTAAAATAAAAATGTTATGTCTACGGTATTTACAATCCCCGAAAAGGTGGTTTACTCATTATAACATAGAACGAAGAAAGGAAACATATATGAATAAAAAAGAAGTACTTGAGATCCGTAAGCAGTTCTCACCGAAAAACTGTGCGATTACGAAAATCTGTGGCTGCTATGTGGATTATGAGAAGAATAAAAAGATGGAGTCAAAAGACGCATTTCTCGCACTTCCGGAGGAAGAAGCATTTAAGTATTTTGATATTTTTAAGAAGACACTTTCCGGAAGTATTGGAAAGAATATGCTGAATATGGAGTTTCCACTGGATGCAGAGATGCCGGGCGGAACGCAGGAATTTCTGTTGAAGCTTCGTGACAGCCGTCTCGAAGACGATATGCTTTTGGAAGAATTCTATGACAAAGTGATTGCAACGTATGAGTATGCGGAGAATTATTACATTATTTTGATCCATGCAGCATACGATGTTCCTGGAAGAACATCCGATGATCTTGAGATGGATGATGCTTCAGATGAAGTATATCAGCATATACTGATGAGCATCTGTCCGGTCAGTCTGTCAAAGGCAGGGCTTAGCTATAACGCGGAAGAGAACTGTATTCAGGACAGAATCCGTGACTGGATCGTTGATAAGCCGGACAAAGGATTCCTCTTCCCGGCATTCAACGACAGAAGTACTGATCTTCACAGTGTGCTTTATTACACGAAGAAATCAGAAGATCTTCAGCCGGAGATGATCGATCAGCTTCTTGGTGCGAAGATGCCGATGTCTGCGGACACACAGAAAGAGACATTCCAGATGATTATTGAAGATACATTGGGAGAAGATGGTGATTACGAGACTGTCCGCAACATTCACGAGACATTGAATGATATGATTGAAGAACATAAAGAAGAACCGGATCCGCTGACATTGGATAAAACGGATGTGAAGAAGATTTTCGAGCAGAGCGGTGTGTCGAATGAGAAGATGGAGAACTTTGAGAAGAACTTCGAAGAAAATGCAGGCGAGAAAGCAACGCTTCTGGCAAGCAATATCGCAGAGACAAGAAAGTTCAATATCGAGACACCGGATGTTGTGATCAAAGTAAATCCGGACAGAATGGATCTTGTCGAGACAAGAATGATCGACGGAAGACAGTGCCTTGTGATTCCGGTGGATGACCACATTGAGGTCAATGGGATTAATGTCAGAACGATGAAGGTAAAAGGAACGACCGGAGTGAAGGCAGAGGATACTGCTGAGGTATCTGGAAATGCAGAGGATGATGTTGTTCCGTTTGATGAAGATTAATTGGCGGGGAATGAAATAGAGAAAACATACAAAGAGGATTCCTGCCTGGAAACATTTCCTTTTCTTTAAAATGAAATGTTTTCGGGCGGGAATCCTCTTTACAGTGTTCTTTGAATAAAAACAGGTAGAAGAATAGTAATCTTAGATCATTGTATACTGCATCAGTTCATAGTGCAACTTACAACCTTCTACAATCTCAGCAGGGAGCAGTGCTCTGGCTACGAGTTTCAACTCTTCATCCGGAAGATCAACTCTTCTTAAGTGTGCGTAATCTCCGTCAATCTGTTCTACGATATAATCACATACTAACATTTTGAATTCTCCTTTTTGTTGATAAAATCTTCTTTTAATATGATGGTGGTGGAAATGCAATTATTCTGCGCTTAACATTTCTTCAATCTTTGCCTGCATCTCTTCTACAGTGTGTTTTCTTGTGCGTGCACATTCCTGCGCCTGACATCCGCAGATGATACATTTGCGGTAGGAAGGGCGGGAAAGTTTCTGTCCGTCTGTGTCAATCACATCCATATCAAAGAGGCGCCCAATCGGATATGTTTCTTCAATCTCAGTTGTGAGATCTTTGATTTTTTCTGCCGGACAGTCAACTGCAAGCAATAATTCATCTCCGGTTTTTTCGTGAATTTCAATTGAGTTTTTAATATCTGCCTCAGCTTGTTCCAGCTTTAGAAGCAGTGTATTCTTTCCACTGTCAAAGGCGGTGCGGATCTGTTCATTTGTCTTCACGGGTCCTGGGATGTTCATACAGAATGAAATGACTGGACAGTGGTATTGTTCAATGAATGTATCCTGGATTTGTGTACGCCGCTCACGACATTGCAGCATATCTGTTAATACAACCTGTTCTCCTTGCACAAGGAAACCTCCTTGTCATTTTCTCGCGTTTTGTTTAAGGGTGAATTACACGGTTTCAGCAATTCTACGCAGTATATATTTTACATAGTAGTTGCTCCTTAATGATGTACAACATGTTCAGCAGCTTTGATCTTTGCAATCACAGGATCTGCGTCTTTGCTCTGAAAATAGTGAAGTGTTGTTTCAGGAACAAGTGTCTTCAACAACTCTATATTATCATTTTTTAGCGCAGTTCGTACAGTCGATGCGCTGATTACAGCTCCGTTAGCTTCTTTTCGCGGAACAATCGTACATGAAATTTTATTTTCGGGAAGTTTTTTAGCCATAATCTTGTTGTAGATTCCAGTCACCTGGCTGTTTGGCTCTTCACCTACATAGTGGCAGTTGATTCCAAGCGCCTGCGCGATTCTAACAAAGATCGTCAGGTCAAGGTTCGCATGACTTTCCATAACAGCATCGGCATCTTTCTGGAAATAGCTTGGGAAAGTTGCATTGCTGATAATGTAAGGACCGCTCTCATGATAAATGATGTTGTTAAGGTGAGCGGTTCCTTCCAGAACTAATTGTTTTCGCACAGAGAACGGAACAAGACTCTGATCTTCACTGACGATAAATAAATGAAGAATATCACTTTCAGCAGCAGCTTTTTCCACCAGATATTGATGCCCCAAAGTAAATGGATTCGCATTCATGACAAGTGCTGCAATGCGAAGGTTCTTTTGTGCCTTAGAGGATACTTCAGAAAGAATCGGTGTATTGTCAGTGGCGAATCGTTTCGTAACTTCTGACTGTTCGCTTTCTTTCTTTAAACGTTCCAGATAAGCGGAGAATCCTGTTTTTCTGTTCTCCATAAATACAATCTGACCGTCAATTCGGGCAATCTCATAAAAACCGAGATCACCAAAAAACTTGGCGGAATTGCATTTTGTATAGAGAAAAAGATGTGTATTACCACGCTCGAACTGTACGCTGATCAAGTGAGTTACAATCTGATTCATCAGTCCTTCTCCCTGATGCGCGTTGCTGACTGCCATACAGCGGAGTGTGTTGCCAAAACAGCTTCCGGTAGCGATGATGTTCATCTCATCATCATACATACCGCAGGTGTAGTCAAGATTTGCATCTCGGCGGATACCTTCTGCAAGGAGCAGTTCGTTTATCTGCTTGTTTGCCAGAATGTCAGATGGTAGATCTGAGAGATTATATAATCAGACATAAAATCCTCCTGATAAATATCATAGGTCTGCCATTTGAATTTGACAGAAAAAGTGTTTCAATTACAAAGACATTCTATCATGAATTACAAAAAAGTAAAGAATAAGAATGATTAATGACAGAATCATTCTTATGATGGTTAGTGCTGATATAAAAAGGGAACTTTTTCCCTGAAAATATCAAGTAGCAGGTGTGGTAACATATGTACAACATCTTAATCAATTACATGAACCACTTATCGTGTATTTGCTTAGGCTGTTGTGTTTACAAGTCTACAAATACGATTGAGATGGAAAGGAGAAAGCCGAAAATGGCAAAGGGAAAATTATATACAGCTCTGTATGAGCGTTTGAGTCACGATGATGAGCTTCAGGGAGAATCTAGCAGTATCTCTCATCGGAAGCAGATTCTTCAAGAATATGCAATGCAGAGGCACATAGCCTGACACCGGTTCGTCATTTCACAGATGATGGTATTTCCCGGTATACGATTTGATCGCCCAAGCTTCATTCAGATGATGAATGAGGTTAAGGTCGGAAACATTGGAACCATTATCATTAAGGACATGAGCCGATTGGGAAGAGATTACCTTTCCGTGTACAATAAAGTTGTTCAGGCTATATTGTAGAAAGGAAAGGTAATTTATGGCGAAGAAAGAATATTCACTCGCTAGTGTATCTATTTTATAAGTGTCTCTTAAAAAAACAGATACACTAAAAATTCTTCAACATTTTTTTTGTGCACGATATCATTATTGAATGTTAACTAAATGACATTGGTTCATTCCCATGTTAACGGCAAAAAAGGCAGAGCGCAAATTACTTGCATTATTTACTGAAATTTCTATAATTAATTGCTATAATTTATTTTTTAATTTAACACAGGAAACACAGTATTTTACAGTTATACATAAATAGATTACACCGACCACAACAATCGCGAACACTCCTGTATTGAAAAATAAATGCGCGATCATCGTCACAACTAACAATATTCCGATTAATTTTCCTGAGAATATGTAAGTACTGTAGGAACTTTGATAAACAGCTTCCTTTTCTGCCTCATCACAGCTTTCCAGCCATTGTTTATGAAAATCTTTGGAAGCAATATCGCCCTTTTTCTCTGGATGTACTTTCTGAAGCAGTTTTACATAACGGGCTTGAGCCATGCCACAGTAAAAGAAACAGATTAAAAACAGGACACATGCTGTAAGAAATTTTACCAGCGAAGTTCTTCCATCATGAATATATCTCATAGAATATCCACTTCCCAACAAAGCAATGCAAAGCACCTGTGCCACTACATTGATACACTGCAGAATTGCTCCGTACCTTTCTTCCTCATAATCCAGTCGATGAAATTCTTCATCTTCTGCATCTTCAATCCGATCACAGACGTTTCTTAGCTTTTTGAAGCAGATCTCATATGCTGCAATTGAAACGACAAGCACTGACAGGAGCCCCGGAACCATAAGCCTCCGTGTCACTTCCGTCAGAAGGCTCAGCGATCTTCCACTAAAATCTTCCCCAAAAACAATTTCATAAACTACAGTACTTACGCCTCCTATTAATCCGCCTATCAGCATTGCCGCTAACATCCTTACAATGGTTTTCTTTGTGTTTCTCGTCTTTGTATCACTCTTCATCGTTTTCATCCTCCTTATACTCAAAGATATCTTCTACTGTAACCTGACAGATCTTTGCAATTTTTAATGCCAGTTGTCACAGATGGGGAATAGTCCCCACGCTCGATCAGACTGATCGTCTGGCGGGAAACTCCTGCCCGCTTTCCAAGCTCTGTCTGATTGATTCCCAGTTTTGATCTATATTCTTTTAATCGATTTAATAAAGGCAATTTCCAGTCCCCTTTCGTTTTGCTTTGACAACTTTTCTTGTCATTTATGATGATAACATTGACAACTTTATTTGTCAATTAATTTTATACATCTTATAGACAACTTTGAATTTTTCAAAGCAAAACTTACATCCGTATAGCTGAGCAGCAAAATAATCAGCTATGGTTTGCACACTAACCTCAGGATTTGTTTTTCGAGAAATTAAAAACAAGACAAAAAAGCGCATGGACTTATAATATTCTTCTGCCCTGCAGGACAATAAAATATAAAAGTCCTATAGGTGCAAATCGGTAAGCTGCAAACAGACAGTTGTAGATTTATCCTTCGTGTATTATAATATTGCATACCGACTAAACAGGTCTGAGAAAGGTTGGGGATTACAGACATCTGTGAAATAGGACCGAAAAATAGTATTGGAGGATTCTTTTTATGAAAAAATCGAGTTTTTTCAAAAGCCTGCCATTTAAACTTCTGGTAGGTGTTGTGATCGGAATTCTTGCCGGACTTGCTCTTAATGCAAATGACGGGACAGGTTTGACAAATGCAATTCTGAACATTATTGTAACTTTGAAATATGTTCTGGGACAGATTATTTCATTCTGCGTTCCGCTGATCATCATTGGATTTATCGCACCGTCCATTACAAAGATGGGAAATAATGCATCGAGATTACTTCTGCTTGCAGTATGTATTGCATATGTATCTTCTGTTGGGGCTGCGTTATTCTCTACAGCAGCAGGATATGCGCTGATCCCGCATCTTTCTATTGTGACAGATGTAGATGGACTGAAAGAACTGCCGGATATGGTGTTTGAACTTTCTATCCCACAGATCATGCCGGTTATGAGTGCACTTGTATTTTCTATTATGATCGGACTTGCAGCGGCATGGAATAAGGCAAAATTAATCACAGGAATGTTGGAAGAATTCCAGAAGATCGTGCTTTCCATCGTGTCAAGGATTTTGATTCCAATCCTTCCGTTATTTATTGGATTCACATTTTGTTCTCTGGCATATGAAGGCTCCATTACAAAACAGCTTCCGGTATTCCTTAAGGTTATCATTATTGTTATGATCGGACATTATATCTGGATGGCACTTCTTTATACAATCGCCGGCGTTTATTCAGGAAAGAATCCACTGGAGGTTGTGAAGCATTACGGACCGGCATATCTGACAGCCGTTGGAACAATGTCTTCCGCAGCAACACTTGGAGTTGCTCTGCAGTGTGCAGGAAAGGCGAAACCATTAAGAAAAGATATGGTACAGTTTGGAATTCCGTTGTTTGCTAATATCCATCTGTGTGGATCTGTACTCACAGAAGTGTTCTTCTGTATGACAATCTCACAGATTCTGTATGGAAAACTTCCGTCAATTCCAACAATGCTTCTGTTTTGTATACTTCTTGGAGTATTTGCAATCGGTGCACCGGGAGTTCCAGGAGGAACAGTTATGGCATCCCTTGGACTTATCACAGGAGTCCTTCTGTTTGATGATGCGGGAACAGCACTGATGCTTACAATTTTCGCACTTCAGGATAGTTTTGGAACAGCTTGTAATGTAACAGGGGACGGAGCACTTACACTGATTCTTACAGGATATGCGGAAAGACATAAGATTCCGGAGAGGTCAGATGAGATGCTAAATATTGAATTTTAATAATCGATTTTAAGGGCAGCTATTATAGTTGTCCTTATTTTTATTAAACGGAAAATCGAAAAGAGGTTGTAATTTTCGAAAATATATGCTAGCCTAAATTCACGCAGTTCTTATTCTTACGAACAGCAAAGAGATCTATTAACCAATCGGTAATTATTTCCATAGTTCAGTATTCGAACAAATAATCCGATAACAAAACATAAGACGAATATTGTATGAATGATAACTGAAAGTTTATTAAAGGATCAGGTTTAAAAGTTCTGCTTTTCTGAAAAAAAAACCTATGTTACAATAAATTTGGATAAAGAATTCTTTCCTTCATATAAGTGTTTGTCTTACAAAAACGAAAAGGAGAATTCTTATGAAAGAAAACCCAAGAAAAGTATCTAAAAGTGCAATTAAAAGCGAAAATGCATTAAATGAAAAAGAAGATTTCATTATGTTGCCAACAGTTGATTTTTGCTTTAAAGAGTTGATGCAAAATGAAAATGTGAGAAAAGGAATTATTGCAGCTATATTAAACAGGCGTCCAGATGAAATTGTAAATACTGAGCTTCTCCCCACAATCCTAAGAAAGGATTCGGAAGATGATAAGTATGGAATTCTAGATGTTCGGGTGCAGTTAGATAATGAAGTACAGATTGATTTTGAGATGCAGGTGGTTTATTATGATTATTGGGCGAATCGTACAATTTATTATTTGAGTAAGATGTATACGGAACAGATACGAGAAGGTGATAGCTATGATAGATTACAGAAATGTATTCAAGTAAGTATTCTTGCTCATGTATTATTTCAAGAAGATGATGAGTGTTATCGACGTATTTCGTTTTGTGATGTAAAGACGGGAAAGGAATATACAGATCTGATGGAAATGCATATTTTGGAACTTCCTAAATTACCGCCGGAACAAAAGAGTGAAACAGATTTAATGCAGTGGATGCGCTTTTTGAATGGTAAACGCAGGGAGGATTTTGAGAAAATGGCTAAGAAGAATTCTTGTTTTGAAGAAGCGTATAAAGAATTGGACAAATTAAGTGCGGACGAGAAAAAACGTCTTGAATATGAAGCAAGACAGAAAGCAATCAGAGATCGTGATATATTGATCAAGACGGGAGAAAACCGTGGACGTAAAGAAATTATTTTATCAATGATTGAAGCGGGACTGCCACTGGAACAGATTGCAGAAATCACGAAAGAAACTCTGGAAACGATACAAGAATTAAAGAAAAAGATGGGATAATGGTAAAAGGGCAGCTATTATAGTTGTCCTTTCTTTTTGCCAAAACATTGAATTTTAGTACTATTCTGTGGTACAATCGTTTGGTATAAAAAAAGTAATCGTCTTGTTGATATTCGCAAGGGGAATGTGGATAACAACAGCATTTTCAGATTGAGAGGTGAAAAAATGGGATTTACACATTTTGATGAAAAAGGAAAAGCCATTATGGTGGATGTGACGGAGAAGCGGGACACAGTCCGGGAAGCAACCGCCACAGGAAAGATCACGGTGAATGAAGAAGTGTTCCGTGCTGTTAAAGAAGGAACCGCAGGCAAAGGGGATGTGCTTGGAGTTGCGACAACAGCAGGGATTATGGGAGCAAAGAGGACATCGGATCTGATTCCGATGTGTCACATTCTTCCGATCACAAAGTGCAAGGTAGAGTTCGAGATGGTTGAGAGCGAACTTGCAATTTATTGTAATTGTACGGTACGTGTGACCGGGAAGACAGGCGTTGAGATGGAAGCTCTGACAGGAGCAAGTATAGCACTTTTGACCGTTTACGATATGTGCAAAGCGATGGATAAAAAGATGGAGATTGGGGAAATTTATCTGGTCAGAAAGAGCGGCGGTAAGAGTGGGCTGATCAACAATGGATATAAGAAGGAAAGAAAAGAAGGCGAAAAGTAAAGTGGAAAAAAAAGAACAAAGATGGAAAGCAGCGGTAGTGACACTGAGTGATAAAGGATATGCAGGAGAGCGGGAGGACAAGAGTGGACCACTTCTTTGCGGTATGTTAGAAGAGGCAGGATATGAAGTGACAGAAGTAAGACTTCTTCCGGATGAGCAGAAGATGATCGAACAGTGTCTCTGCGAACTTGCAGATGAGAAAAAAGTGGATCTGATCGCAACAACCGGAGGAACAGGTTTTGCACCGCGTGACTGCACACCGGAAGCGACACTTGCCGTGGCAACAAAGAATGCACCTGGAATCGCAGAGGCGATGAGACTGGCTTCACTTCAGGTAACACCAAGAGCAATGCTGAGCCGTGGTGCATCAGTGATCCGCAATCAGACGCTGATCATTAATTTCCCGGGAAGCCCGAAGGCTGTAAAGGAGAATTTAGAAGCAGTACTTCCATCTCTGGAACATGGTCTTGCAATTCTTACAGGAAATGCAAGTGAGTGTGGAAAACCAGTTTCTGAAGGAAAGTAAAACAGTAATGTAAGAGATAAATAATATGAGGTATGTAAGAGATGATCGATCAATATGGAAGAACAATAGAATATCTGCGCATCTCTGTGACGGATCGTTGTAATCTGCGCTGTGTCTACTGCATGCCGGAAGAGGGCATTGAGCAGCTGCCGCATGAGCAGATTCTGACTTTTGATGAGATTGAGAGAGTATGCCGGATTAGTACAGAACTTGGGATTTCAAAGATCAAACTGACCGGTGGGGAACCGTTGGTGAGAAAAGGATTGCCGGACTTATTGGGGAAAATTAAGAGAATTTCGGGGATCGAACAGGTGACATTGACAACAAACGGAATTCTTCTTAAAAATCAGTTGGATGAGTTGATGCGTCAGGGGCTGGATGCAGTGAATATCAGTATTGATACATTGGATGAAACGTGTTACCATACAGTGACAAGATGTGGGGAATTAAATCAGGCACTGGAAGGACTGCAGGCAGCACTCGAATATCCGAATCTGCGTGTGAAGTTAAATTGTGTGCCGATGAATCAGTCAGAAGAAGAGTATATTCAGATGGCAGAGTATGCAAAGGAGCATCCGTTAGAGGTTCGTTTTATAGAAATGATGCCGATCGGGATGGGAAAAGCCTGTCAGGGAAAATCAAGAGATGAGCTTCTGGAACTTTTAGAGAAAGCATTTGGAAACGCTGAACCGTATGAAAAATATTTGGGGAATGGTCCGGCGGAATATGTAAGCTTTCCTGGATTCCAGGGCAGAATTGGATTTATCAGTGCAGTGAGTCACAAGTTTTGCGATTCCTGCAACAGGATCCGGCTCACAGCGGAAGGATATCTGAAACTCTGTCTACAGTATGAAAGTGGAATTGATTTAAGAAAACTTTTAAGAAGCGGTGCAACGGATGAAGAAGTGAAAGAAGCAATGCGTCAGGCAATCTGGGAAAAACCGGCTTGTCACAATTTCTCTGATGAGCGAAGAGATGAAGAAGTTGGGCAGAAAAAAGAACATCGGGCCATGTACGGAATCGGTGGTTAGATCAGTAATGAAATAAAATCAGTGACTGTTCACTCCCGTGGCAATCACTCCGCTGATTGACACGGAGGATGCGTGTTTGACTTGAATGCATCTCGCCCCATCGCCAAAGGCGATTTAAAAT
>ENA-OQJT01000020-OQJT01000020.1-human-gut-metagenome-genome-assembly--contig:-NODE-20-length-30867-cov-1.744079_pt1 | contig 30867 bp, 34 predicted proteins | sample MGYA00242612_ERZ504779 | MGnify/ENA primary metagenome ERZ504779 (study PRJEB26092, sample SAMD00036366) | human gut metagenome | host: Homo sapiens | study: EMG produced TPA metagenomics assembly of...
CTGATCCCAGTCTACCCCGGACATCTTCATCGTGCGTTCTGTCTTTGCGTTATAACGCATCATTGTTCTTCTTGTAAAAGTATGCACTTCCACCTGCCTCTGCTGATACGATTCCCACCAGACCTGCAAGTGCAAGAAGTTTTCCGTAATGCATCATCTTTTTCACCTTTGCTTCCTTTTTACAGTTATTTCTGTTTCTGTGTTTTCTTTATTGCATTCTGTTCTGCTTTTCTGCTATCAATCAGTTTTTTCAGATACAAAGCTTTGTCAATGTTACCTTCTACTTTCAATTTTCCCAGTGTTACTGCCAGAACCGGATCCAGCTTTCCCTCGTTGATCTTAAATAATGTCTCTGCCGAACAAGTAAAAATCGCATCTCTGTCATAATACTCGTATGGTTCCACATACAGCTTTCCCTCTTTTACCTCTGCATAAAAGATTCCCTCTGCTTCTCCTGTTACATTGAACTGATATGCAAGATGTTCATTCACAGTACTTACGTCTGCTTCCATCATCATTCCTTTTACTTTTGAAAACATGTCTGCGTATGTCATTTTTCTCTCCCTTTCCTTTTCAGTCCTTCATTTTTCGACCGGTGGTCGATTTGCTATGTTTTTAATCTATCACTTTTTCGACTCACGGTCAATTATCTATTTCAGACAATCTTTTGTTTCAAAGTGTCCTTTTTTTGTCCTCTTTTTTATTTCTATTTTATTGGTTCTTCCGACTTTATTGTGCTATACTTAAAAGGATATCGGTCAATTCCCGTAATCTGGAACTGGCCAAATATACTTACGAATATACGAGGCGGACTTCTATGCCAAAACAATTAAAATACGATAAGATTCTAGATGCTCTTCAAAAGCTTCTGGAAACCAAAGAACTTTCTAATATCTCTGTCAGTGAGATTGCTCAGACTGCTGAAATTGGAAAAGGAAGTATTTATTATTATTTTTCTTCCAAAGATGCAATTCTTGAAGCACTGGTAGAACGCAATTATGAAGCTCCAATAACAACAGCAAGACATCTTGCAGAGCAAAGAGAGATTTCACCTTTCACACGCATGGCTCTGATCTTTCAGGCTTGCCGAAATTCCTCTGCGGCTTTTTTAAAGACCCAGCCATCAACTACAAAGGCTGCACCGGAGCGGGCTTTTCTTCATCAAAAGTACATGAATCATCTCATCGTTTCACTCAAGCCGGTTCTTGCTTCCATTATTGAACAAGGGATTGCACAGGATTTAATCCGCTGTGCTGACCCTGTTTCTCTTGCTGAAATCGTACTGATTGTACTGACTGTTAAGATGGATAACACCTTAGTACCTTCAACAGCAGATGAGATTGAACAGACAATCTCTGCTCTTGTCTCTCTTTTGGAAAAAGGAACTGAGAATCCTGCGGGATCGCTAAACTTTCTGATGGCACAGCTGTAAGCAGTTTTCTGTTCGCGGCACCTGCATTACACAACATATCCCACCATTTTGAATCGCTGACGGTGATATGATAAATCATGAGACGAAAGGAGTGTTTTTTATGATTATTCGTCCTGTTTTTAATATATTATTGCTCCCTGATATCACTTATTTTTTTAAACGTGATTTCTTTCCGGGGGCTGCTGCAGACCAGATTGAAGTCGGTACAGATATTCTGTTTCCATTTTTGAAAAATGAAGTGGATGAGACTACTGTTACTATAGATGATATTTACCCGGTCGGTATGTCTGCGAGAGTCGAATCCATCGGTGATGATGACAGCATCCAGATTCGTACATTAGAACGTGTCAGTCTTGACGATATTGAGCTGGATGAGAACGGACAGATTACAGCTACAGCTTCCATTCGCCCGGAAGTAGATGATCTTCCCTTAGAAGAAGAGAAGCAGACTTTCACAAACCTGCGGAACGCGCTTCTGAAATTTGTTCAGAATTATCAGTGGGGGATCTGGGCAAGAAGCTACATTATCCAGAGAAAGAATATCTATGACCTCGGTTCTGCTCTTTCAGATTATCTGAACATTACTTCCGAAGAAAAATATGCAATTGTTGAGACAGATTCCCGCCGTGAACGCTGTGAATTGATTGAGAATGCGATCAAGGAATTCATGGAAGTCGCTAAAGTTTCTTCTGAAGCACAGGAGGCACAGAAAGGTGACCAGGAGCAGCTTTACAGAGAGGCTGCAATTAAGAAGCAGATTGATTACCTTCAGAAAGAATTAGATGAGATGCACCCGGAAAACATTTCCGATGTCCGTGCTTTTGAAAAAAAGATCCAGGAATCCGGCATGAATGAAGATGCCCGTAAGGAAGCGGACAAAGTCCTGAATCGTATGAAGCAGGAAGGAAAAGACAGCCATGAATATGGACTTCTCTATGACTATCTTGATTTTGTCACCAGTCTTTCCTGGAAGCATCCGGAATTTACACCGATTGATTTAAACCGGGCAGAAAAGATTCTTGATGAAGATCATTATGGACTCAAGAAAGTCAAAGAACGTATCATCCAGCAGATTGCTGTTATGGCACTGAACCGGAAACAGTATGGTTCCATCCTCCTTTTTGTCGGTGCGCCTGGTACCGGTAAGACAAGTATCGGACAGAGTATTGCCCGTGCGTTAAACCGCGAATATGTCCGCATCAGTCTCGGCGGTATCCGAGATGAAGCTGAGATCCGCGGTCACAGAAGAACTTATATCGGCGCTATGCCGGGACGGATCATGGAAGGGATTAAACGCAGCGGCGTTTCCAATCCTGTTGTAGTTCTTGATGAAGTAGATAAGCTTGCGAAAGATTATGGCGGAGATCCGGCAAGTGCATTGCTTGAGGTGCTTGACCCGGAGCAGAACAGTACATTTACAGATCATTATATGAATGTTCCATATGACTTATCCAATGTTCTGTTCGTCTGCACAGCGAATTCTACAGATACGATTCCTGAACCGCTTCTGAACCGTATGGAAGTGATCGATTTTCCAGGATATACGGCTGTGGAAAAATTCCATATTGCCAGAAAGCACTTACTTCCAAAGGCAATGGACGCTATGGGAATCCAAAAGAAAATGTTGAAGATAACGGATGGTGCACTGCGCAGGGTCATTGAAGATTATACGATGGAATCCGGAGTCCGTGGACTTAAGAAACAGATCGATATGCTTTGTCGTTCTGTTGCTGTGCGTCTTGTGAAAGAAGAGGGGCAGACTCTGACAGTAAATAAATCGAATCTGAAAGACTATCTTGGCCGGAAGAAAACTGCATCATGACCAGAAATTAACTTCCGCACAGCCTGGTGTTGTCACCGGACTTGCATGGACACAGGCCGGCGGTGAGATTCTGTTTATAGAGACAAAGCTGACAGAAGGGGAAGGAAAGGTGATCATCACCGGACAGCTTGGAGATGTCATGAAAGAATCTGTACAGATTGCACTGACACTTGTGAAATCTCTTTATCCTAAAGAAAGCAAGGTTTTTCAGGATCATGATCTGCACATTCATGTGCCGGAAGGAGCTGTTCCAAAAGACGGTCCATCTGCCGGCATTACATTAACCACAGCACTTGCTTCCCTTGTTACTGGAAAGGCTGTCAGCCCGGATTATGCCATGACCGGTGAAGTTTCCCTCCGCGGAGGTATACTTCCGATCGGTGGGCTTCCTGAGAAACTGATGGCTGCCCAGAGGGCCGGTATTACAAAAGTACTGATTCCTTTTGACAACGCAGATGATCTCGAAGATGTAGCTGCTGAAGTAAAGGATAAGCTGAAAATCACTCCAGTGAAAAAGGTCAGCGACGTTCTGAAGTTATTGCTCGGATAAAAAGTGACCTGTCGTTAAACAGAAGTTAAAAGCAAAAGCCCATGGCAGGAATTCTGATAAGTTCAACAAACTTATCATTCAGATTCCGCCATGGGCTTTTTTATAGTTTTAAAATTCGACAGATAAACCGTAATCTATTTATCTGACTATTTATTCCTCTGTCTCTTCTTCCATCTCTTCTCCAAGATAGAATACTTTGTAAAACATTTCAAGAGACTTAAATAATTCTTCCTTTGTATTCTGCAATTCTTTGATCTTCAAGACACTTCCGATCTCATCAAATGAGAAATCACCCTCGTTGTGCTCTACTTTCAACTCAAGGTTTCCATTCTCATCAAACACCAGCAGAAGAACTCCTCCAACATCTGCTGTATACAGAACACACATAATCTGCAATTCCTGTTTCACTGCTTCCGGAAGAGACTCAAACTCCGGATTCAGATAATATTTCTGCTCATAGGAGCTGGCCGCACACAATACCATTTCTTCATCCATAATTTTTACACCTTATAATATCACTGTCCACAGTTCCTGTAAACAGTACTTACCTTTCCATATTTTCCACATTCACTGCATAATCCCAATGACTTATTCACATTCCGCAGTTCTTATCCACAAGGTTATACATATCCATATACGCCACGCACCGAAACTTCTCCGGCATACACCGCTTCTTCGGTTCCGTCTTCTTTCCGAACGATCAGCTCTCCTGTCTGGTTGATTCCAAGTGCGTAAGCATTGTACTGTTCTTTCGCACCAAGAATCCGGACCTCACGGTCTTTATTAACCAGTAATTCGCTGTAACGTTCTTTCAGACCAGACAGATCTCCATGTTCAAGAAAAACAGTGTAATTCTGTTCAAAGCGTTTCATCACTGCTGCGATCAACGGTGCTCTCTTTACCACATGTCCGCATTCCAGTCTAAGTGATGTCGCTGTCTCACGTATCTCCTCCGGGAACTCTGTCAGATTCACATTGATCCCAACACCAATTGTCACATGGTTAATGTAATCGATCTGGGTGCTCATCTCTGTCAGGATTCCGACAAGTTTCTTTCCGTTAATGATAATATCATTTGGCCACTTGATCTTTACATCCGGGTTTCCACAGGAATCTCCGCAATCCATGATTCCCTCTGCTACACTTAATGCCATCACAAGCGTCAGCATCGGCGCCTGATCCGGTTCAATCTCCGGGCGAAGCAACAAGGCATATAAATACTGGAACCTGACGGTGAATCCCAGGAACGGCCTCTTCTTCCTCTTCCGGCTGTCTGCTTATCTGCTACCGCAAGTGTACCTTCCGGTACACCTTCATCTCCCATCTGCTTGATCCTCAGATTTGTAGAATCTACTGAATCGTAATAAACGATATTTCTTCCTGCCCACTGCGTATCCATCAGGCTGTCGAGCTCTTCCTTCGTCATCACATCCGGACTATCTACAATATGATAACCTTTATTCCGCACAGCTTCAACCTGATATCCTTCTTCCTGCAGCTGACGGATTACCTTCCAGACTGCAGTTCTTGACACCCCGAACTTTTCACAAAGCTGCTGGCCTGATACATATCCGTCCGCTTCCCTCAACAATTTTAATATTTCAGCTTTCATTCTAATTCCACCTCTCATCAGACCTTTATACAAAAGAAAGGTGTCTGTCCCATCTCTGGAATAACAGACACCTTCTGCTCATTCTTATTTTCCACAGAAGCCGGTCTGATCTTCAACTCATTTATCATACCAAACTTCTGCTGATTTCTCAAGTTTATCAAATAGATTGCATACCCTTAGAACTCACCAAGTGTTGCAACCATTACAGCCTTGATTGTATGCATTCTGTTCTCAGCCTCATCGAATACTTTGGACTGTGCAGACTCGAATACTTCGTCTGTCACTTCCATGTCTTCGATTCCGAAACGCTGTCCCATCTCTGCTCCGATCTTTGTCTTCAGGTCATGGAATGCAGGCAGACAATGCAGGAAAATAGCTGTATCCTTTGCATTTTCCATTACTTCTTTTGTTACTTTGTATGGTGACAGTTCTTTGATTCTCTTCTCCCATACTTCGTCCGGCTCGCCCATGGATACCCATACATCTGTATAGATAACATCTGCGTCCTTTGTTCCTTCTTTTACATCTTCTGTCAGAGTAATTGTTGCTCCGGACTGTGCAGCATAACCTTTACAAGTTTCAACAAGCTCTTCATTCGGGAAATATTCTTTCGTTGTACATGCTACGAAATGCATTCCAAGCTTAGAGCATGCGATCATCAGGGAATTGCCCATGTTAAATCTTGCATCTCCCATGTATACAAGCTTGCGGCCTTTGAGTTCTCCGAAATTCTCACGGATTGTCAGCATATCCGCCAGCATCTGTGTCGGATGATATTCGTTTGTCAGACCGTTCCATACCGGTACTCCTGCATATTTTGCAAGATCTTCTACGATTTCCTGACCGAATCCACGATATTCGATTCCGTCATACATTCTTCCAAGTACACGGGCTGTATCTTCGATGCTCTCTTTCTTTCCAATCTGAGAACCTGATGGATCAAGATAAGTTGTTCCCATTCCCATATCATGCGCTGCCACTTCGAATGCACAACGTGTTCTTGTACTTGTCTTCTCAAAGATCAGTGCAATGTTTTTGCCATGATAATGATCCACCGGTACTCCGTTTTTCTTCTTCTCTTTGAGGTCTGCTGCCAGATCAAGCAGGTATGTAATCTCCTCTGGTGTAAAATCCTTCAGTGTCAGAAAATTTCTTCCTTTTAAGTCCATAGTTCTCGTCCTTTCTATTCTATGACTATATGAATCAGAACCCTCTCTGTCCTTCTCTTCTTCATATCTTTGAACCTACATTGTAACCGATGAATTTAGTATACTACATCCATGTATAAAAATGCAACTAAAACTTTATTTTACTCTGTTTTATACATATTTATTCAGTATTTATACATTCTTTTATGCATTTTTATTATTTCTTTCTTCTCTGTCTTCCTGCTTCGAACATCAGAACCGCCGCTGCCACTGCCGCATTTAAGGATTCTGCCTCGCCTTCCATTGGGATACGGATGAGACAATCCGCGCAGTCTGCAACTTCATCACGAAGTCCGTTTCCCTCATTTCCTATCAAAAATGCACAACCAGTTGTATAATCTTCCTCGTCGTATGCATTTTCTCCACGCAAATGTGCTGCGTAAGTTTTAATACTCTTCTTCTGCAGCTCTTTGATCTTCTCCGGAAGATCTTCCACATAGAGGAACGGCATACGGAATACAGCCCCCATCGTGGAACGGATCACCTTTGGATTGTAGACGTCCACGCAATCTTTACTCAATAAGATTCCGGTTACACCTGCTGCCTCAGCTGTTCTGAAAATAGTTCCAAGATTTCCCGGATCTTGCAGATTATCCAACACAACCAGGTGCGGTGCCTTCTGATTTTTCACCTGCATCAGGTCATTCATCGTATAATTGAGTCTCTTCACAATCGCCAGAATTCCCTGCGGTGTCTTTGTATCTGACACGTAAGCGAACACAGTATCTGTCAGAAGCTCGACCGGCGCCTGTAATTTCTCTAAAAATCTTTATTCTTCTTTGCAAAGCTTTCTGAAGCATATACTTTCTCAATTCGTTCCGCCGGAATCTCTTCTGTCATTCTTGGTCCTTCCACGAGAAAGATTCCTTTTTCATCTCTTAAGCGGCTCTTCTTCTGCAGCTTCGCCAGTTCTTTGATCTGTGCATTCGATGTACTTGTTATCATAATCTATTTCTCCAATTTTCCAATTTTTTCGAGTACTTTATTCGCTCCCACCAGAATCAGAAGTCCACTTTCCGGAAGCGGCATCTGTGGATCAATCTCTACATTAACATTCCCGTTCTGCATGATTCCTACAACTGTAACTCCATATTTCGTACGGATTCCCAGTTCTGCCATACTATGATTGATCCACGGTTTTGGAACAGCGATCTCAACCATACTGTAATCATTTGACAGTTCGATCCAGTCTGTGAATTCTGTCGCCAAAAGGCTTTTGGCAACCCTGCTACCCATCTCAATCTCCGGATATACAACAGTATCCGCCCCAACCTTCTTCAATATAGTTCCTTGTAACTTATTCTTGGCTTTGGCAACAACCATTGGAATTCCTATTTCTTTGCAAAGCAGAGTCGCCATGATCCCTGCTTCAAGATTCTCCGCAACTCCAATAATTGCTCCGTCCAGATTCCTTGTTCCAAGTGCGCTCAATGCCTCTTTCTCTGTAATATCCGCTGTGATCGCATAGGTCACTCTGTCCGCGATCTCCTGGATCGTCTCCTGTGATTTATCTACAACGATCACATCGCATCCCATACTCTCAAGTGTCAGGGCCACACTCCGTCCAAAACTTCCAAGCCCAAGAACTGCAAACTGCTTTCTCATCGTTTTCTCCTTCTCATATACTGTTTATCGCGTATCTCTTATCTTCTCTTTTATCTTTTCTTATCCAACCATGATCTTTGCTTCCGGCAGAGTACGGAACTGGTTCTTCTTGTCCGCATGACCGGAAAATATAAGTGCCATCGTCATTGGTCCGATTCGTCCAATATACATCATGAGCATCAGTACAACATGACTGATATCACTAAGTACTGGCGTCAGGTCTGCCGTCAGACCTACTGTCGCCATTGCTGATGTTGCCTCATACATCAGATCAAGGACTTTCTGCTGTGGTTCAATCACTGTCATCACCGTAACTCCAAACAGCCAGAAGACAAATGTCACAAGTGTGATTGTCATCCCTACTCTTATAATTTCGAATGTAATTTTTCTCCCATAACATTCCGTATCTTTGTTTCCTCTCAAGACAGAAATTGCTGTAAGCAAGAGAACAGCAACTGTTGTTGTCTTAATACCACCTGCAGTTCCTGCCGGTGAACCTCCGATGATCATCAGCATGCAGGCCAGCAGCTTCGAACCATTCGTAAGACCTGACTGGGATATGCTGGCAAATCCTGCCGTTCTCGTCGTCACAGACTGGAAAAAAGACGCTTGCAATTTTCCCGCAATACTTAGTGATCCCATAGTTGCCGGATTACGGTGTTCCAACAGATAGAATCCTACTGTTCCCAATGTAAGAAGGAACAGCGTCATTGTCAAGACGATCTTGCTCTGAAGACTCAGCCTTGTGATCGTTCTTCCGACCGGACGTTTTCCCTTGGACTGTATTGTCATCTTTATATTCTTCGCCAGATCGATCCAGACCGGATAACCAAGTCCACTGAGAATGACAAGCATTGTTGTCGTAATTGTGATCACCGGTGTATTGACATATCTCGTAAAGCTTGAATCTCCAAGAATATCTACACCCGCATTACAAAATGCAGAGATTGAGTGAAACACGGAATAGAAGATTCCCTTCGCAACACCATACTCCGGAATAAACTGTAATGAATATCCGATTGCGCCAATTCCTTCTACAAGAAATGTTCCCCACAATACTCTTTCAATAAACCGGATCATTCCTTGAAGTGTGGACAGACCATAGGCTTCCTGAATGACAACTCGTTCCTTCATGTTTATTCTCTTTCCAACCAAAATTAAAAATGCAGTTGTACATGCAATGATTCCAAGTCCGCCAATCTGAATCAAAATAAGCAGGATCACTTTTCCTGCCACTGTAAACTGTGCAGCCGGCACAACTGTCACCAATCCTGTCACACAGACGCAGGTTACAGCCGTAAACAGTGCGTCGATATAACGAATTGGCTGATGATTTGAAAACGGAAGCCATAAAAGCAGACTTCCAAGAAGAATCACACCAAAAAATCCGATTGATATGATCCTCACTGTATTCCACTTTGCTCTTCGTGCTTTTCTCCTGTCTTCATCTATATAAAATCCATACATGCCTGTCTTTCCTCACTCTCACATGACAATTATTAAACATCATGTTACCACTCCATCTTATCATCCGCAAGTAAAAGCTGACAAAACGATAAAAACGAAGGATACGCCGCTCTGATTCATCTTCAGAACAGCGTATCCTTCGTTTGGCGGTTTATTTAAAATTATTATATAGTTTGAATCATTTTTAGTGATCTGTAGACTCGATTTCTCCATCAAATCCAGCATCCTTTATCATTTTCATTGTATCATCAATTCCCTGGCCTCCGGCTGTCAGATAACCTGATGCAAAAATAGAATCAACAACTTTGAAAAGTTCCGGTTCCATTCCCTTAAAGTAAACTTCCCTTCCTGCTGCACAGCGGATATCAGACTTCGGAATCATCAATCTCGCCAGACAAAGAACCTTCATACAATATTCAGGTGTCAGTTCAGAGATATCACGGTCTGCCAGTTTTGTTCCCGGAATTGGAAGTAAGAAATTGATCGGAACCGATTCCGGATTGATCTCGCGAAGATCCATCAGCATATCAACGATATCTTCCTTACTCTCTCCCATACCAACAATTCCACCACTGCAGATCTCGAATCCAAGACTCTGAAGCATCTTGATATTATTCACACGCTGATCATAAGTATGTGTTGTACAGATCTCCGGATAGAAAGAACGGCTGCTGTTCAGATTATGGTTGATACGGTCCAGTCCGGCATCTTTCAGGATTCTTGCCTGTTTCTCTGTCAGGAAACCGATGGAGCAGCAGATCTGTGTGTCTTTCTTCTTCATCTCGCGGATACGGTCTGCAAGATCTTCAATCTCCTCGTCTGAGAATCCGATTCCACTTAATCCAATACAATGTCTTGCAAGATGTTTCTCATCTACCAGATCATTATCACCATAAAGCTTTTCATCTGATACTCTCTTATACTTCTCGATCTCTGCCTGAGAATCCTTGGACTGTGCACAGTAAGCACAGTTCTGTGTACAGTTTCCGCTACGAACATTTGTCAGAAGCTGAACGCTTACTTTCTTCCCTTTGTATTTTGTACGAAGTGCATAAGCACACTCCATCAGACTGTCCATCTCCTCTTCAGGAAGACTCAGCACTTCAACTGCCTCTTCTCTTGTAAGCGGACATTCTTCATCCCAGTTTTTCAGTAATGTATGAATTGATCTGTTTGACATGGTATATTTCCCTTTCTTCTGATTCTATAAGTATAACAATATCTCCAACGCGTTACTGTTCACACGATGTGCGACCAGCAACGCATCTTCTGCATTATTATTCTGTTGATCTTATTTACAACATATGAAAATAGTATATCCATGTCTTTAGAATGTCAACCCATTCTTTTGTTTGAGTTGACATTCTTATTGTTTCCACAAAAAAGAACTCCACCATTCACTGGCAGAGTCCTCTCTTTCTTCTTATACTTTAAATCTGTATCCCACACCCCAGATTGTCTCAATATACTGTGGATGTGAAGTATCATACTCAATCTTCTCACGGATCTTCTTAATATGTACTGTAACAGTTGCAATGTCTCCGATTGACTCCATATCCCAGATCTCACGGAAAAGCTCTTCTTTACTATACACATGATTCGGATGCCCTGCAAGGAAAGTTAAAAGGTCAAATTCTTTCGTTGTGAAAGACTTCTCTTCTCCATTCACCCAGACACGACGCGCTGTCTTATCGATCTTCAATCCACGGATCTCGATCACTTCATTCTGCTCTACAGTACTTCCGATCAGTCTCTCATATCTTGCAAGATGTGCTTTCACACGGGCTACAAGCTCACTTGGACTAAACGGCTTTGTCATATAATCATCTGCGCCAAGTCCAAGCCCACGAATCTTATCAATATCATCTTTCTTCGCTGAAACCATAATGATCGGTGTATTCTTCTGGCTGCGGATCTGACGACAGATCTCAAATCCATCTACTCCCGGAAGCATCAGATCCAGAATGATCAGATCAAATTCTCCTTCAAGTCCTTTCTTAAGTCCTATCTCACCATCATTCGCAACCTCGACTTCAAAACCACTCAGCTCCAAATAGTCTTTCTCAAGATCTGCAATGCTTTCCTCGTCTTCTACGATTAAAATACGTTTACTCATCTTCTACGGGTACCTCCTGATATTTTCTTATTACAAAATACATCGTGGTTCCAACGCCCTCTTCGCTGGTTGCCCAGATCTTTCCTCCGTGCTCTTCCACAATCTTCTTCACGATAGAAAGACCGATGCCGCTTCCTCCCTTGGAAGAATTCCTTGAAGCATCTGTCCGGTAGAAACGGTCAAAGATATTCGGCAGATCCTTTGCCGCAATGCCCTTTCCGTTATCTCCCAGTTCTACCTGAATAAAGTCTCCCACGTCCTTTACATCCATCGTAATCTTCACCTTTGGCTTATCTGTATATTTGATAGAATTTGATACGATGTTATTGATGACTCTTCGAAGCTGCTCCGGATCTACGATCACCTTGCTGTCCTCTTCCATAAAGTTCCTGTAAGTAAATTCAGCTCCCTTTGATTCCAGTTCTACACTTAAATCCTCCGCACAATCTGCAAAATATCCCTTCGCAGAGATTGTTGTGAAATTATACGGAATTCGATTCGTATCGATCTTTGAATAAAGCGTCAGTTCATTGATCAGAAGATTCATCTCATTAGCTTTATTATAAATGGTTCTGATGTATCTGTCCATCTTTTCCGGCGTATCTGCTACCCCATCCATGATTCCTTCCACATAACCTTTGATCGCTGTGATCGGAGTCTTCAGGTCATGTGAAATGTTACTGATGAGTTCCTTATTCTCTCTGTCAAATGCGACCTTCTCTTCCGCCTGTGCTTTCAGTCTGAGACGCATTTCTTCAAAGTCCTGACAGAGTTGTCCAATCTCGTCATTTGATTCTGCCTTGATCTCAAAGTCAAGATTACCCTCTTTGATATTGCGTGCAGCTCTCTGAAGTTTCTCCAGCGGGACCGATACCGATCTGTAGATCCACAAGATTAGAAATGCTGTCGTAAGGACAACTGCGATCAGATACAGCTGCTGTATCTCTGCCCCTCTTCCCGGAACAAATGCATGCATTGCGATCAGTGCAAATGTTACAGGAAAGATCATAACGACTACAAAAGCAATAATCAGTTTGGTACGTAATTTCATAGAAGCATCTCCTTTCCGTATTGAAAAAGGTGCCTGACACTTTATGACGGGTGTCAGGCACCTTCCGGTGCTTGTATCAGATATTTCTATCTTACAGATATTTCTTTAAATCGTCAACCTTGTCCAGCTTCTCCCATGGAAGATCCAGGTCGTTGCGTCCAAAATGTCCGTAAGCTGCTGTCTGTTTGTAGATCGGTCTTCTCAGATCCAGCATCTTGATGATTCCTGCCGGACGGAAATCAAAGTTCTCACGAAGGATCTCAACCAGTTTTGTATCAGAAAGTTTTCCTGTTCCGAATGTATCAACTGCGATAGATGTCGGCTGTGCAACACCGATTGCATAAGAAAGCTGAATCTCACATTTCTTAGCAAGTCCTGCTGCTACAACATTCTTTGCTGCATAACGTGCTGCATAAGCTGCAGAACGGTCTACCTTTGTACAGTCCTTTCCGGAGAAAGCACCGCCACCGTGACGAGCCATTCCGCCGTAAGTATCAACGATGATCTTACGACCTGTCAGTCCGCTGTCTCCGTGTGGTCCACCGATTACAAAACGTCCTGTCGGATTTATGAAGAACTTAGTCTCTTCGTCTACGAGTTCTGCCGGAATAATCTCATCGAATACATATTTCTTAATATCTTCATGAATCTGCTCCTGAGTCACATCCGGGTCATGCTGTGTAGAAAGAACAACTGCATCCAGACGCTTTACAGAACCGTCTTCGTTGTACTCTACTGTAACCTGTGTCTTTCCATCCGGACGAAGGTAAGTAAGCGTTCCGTCTTTACGAACCTTTGTCAGCTGAAGAGCAAGCTTATGAGCCATTGCAACCGGGTATGGCATATATTCTTCTGTCTCGTCAGAAGCATAACCGAACATCATACCCTGGTCTCCTGCTCCGATCGCTTCGATGTCTTCATCTGACATCTTGTTCTCTTTCGCCTCAAGTGCCTTGTCTACTCCGAGTGCGATATCTGCTGACTGCTCATCCAGTGTTGTGATCACGCCACATGTATCAGCGTCAAATCCATATTTTCCTCTTGTATATCCGATCTCGCGAACTGTGTCACGAACGATCTTCTGGATATCTACATATGCCTGTGTTGTAATCTCTCCCATAACCATTACAAGACCTGTTGTACAGCATGTCTCACATGCTACACGGCTCATCGGGTCCTGTCTCATCAGCTCATCAAGAATTGCATCTGAGATCTGGTCACACATCTTATCCGGATGTCCCTCAGTTACTGATTCTGATGTAAATAAAATCTTTTCTCTTTCCATATCTGTTCTGCTCCTTTCCGATTGCTGTCCCCACAGCAATATCTCACTTTCTCTCGCTTGTGCTGTCTTCATTTGCTTACCTTGCCAATAATGAAAACAGCCCGCATCAAGCGGACTGTCAGTTTATCTTAACAATCCTCTTATTGTTCGAAATAACTCGCTCAGGTTGGCACCTTCCTATTACGAGGGGTTGCCGCAGCTTCTTAGATCCTTTGTATCTCCACTGCTCTGAATAAGAGAAAGTATCATTTATTTAATTTTGTTTCGTATCAGACTATACAACACCTTGTTGATTATGTCAATACCGTTTTCTGAAGTTGATAAAACTTTTATATTTCTATGATTCTGCATCAACATCTTTCAACTCAGTGATCACACCTGTATCATCAATTGTAATATTCGGTGAAATCTCCTGCAAGTGATCAAAAAGTGCTCTCTGGGATTCTGCATTATTCAGATACTGTGTCTGGCTGTCTTTCTGCTCACACGGCATGAAAGACATCTGTTTCAGTCCCTCTGATGTAATCTCAAGATTCAGAAGTCCTGTATATTTTGTCTCATCATTAAACCAGAAATCTCCTAGACTGTATACAATAGGTCCATCCTCTGTGTACTCAATTCCCTGAAGTACGTGCGGATGACCTCCGATCACGATATCTGCTCCTGACTTCAGGAATTCTTTTCCATGCTCTGTCTGCGTTGAATTATACATATCCTCATCTTCTGTTCCCCAATGAACATATGCGATCAGATAATCACATTCTTTTGATGCATCAGCGATCACCTGATTATACTCTGTTGTGTCGTAAGATGTAAGAATACCTGTCGTTGAATCTGTTGCTTCCGGTGTAAATTTATACTGTTCTCCCTCGGAAGCTGCCACAAATCCGATCTTAATTCCATTGATAATATAATAAGTCGGCTGCTTTGCCTCATCCAGATTCGTTCCGCCTCCTACATGATTGATCTTCGCCTGATCCAACAGATCAATCGTATCATCCATCGCATCTGCACCATAATCATAAATGTGATTATTCGCAATTGAAACAATATCTGTCCCCATCTGTTCCAGCAACTTCATACGTTCCGGTTTTGCACGGAAGACATAATACTTATCCTCCAGCGGGGTTCCACGGTCACTGACACAATATTCATGATTCAGGAAGAAAAGATCTGCTGCATTTGTCTGATCCAGAATTGTCTTGGAAATGCATTTTGACAAGTCATTTACCGTATCATAATAATCAAGAACATATCCGTCTTCCTCCAGACAGAGGTCTCCTGCTGCCGTAATCTGCACAGTTCCGTTCTCTGCTGCCTTCTTCTCATAGATATGATTCTTCGCAGCGGTAGCTCATCCTTTAATTTTCCTTCGTATGTATCTGACAGAACATGCAAAGTTGCTCCAAAGGAATCATAAATATCCTGCGCTGTTATCTTTTTATTCTTCTGATAGACCAGAAATAAATCATCCATCTCTTCAGAATGGTTCTTTTCCAGCCATTTCGTAAATGCTGTAACATCCGACTTTTCCGCTGACATTCCATTATCCGTCAGGAAAGTGTTGTAGCAATCATTCAGCGATTCATTCATCTGTGCAATTTCCTGTTCCAGCTGTTTTTTCTGTTCTGCTGCCAATTTCTTTTTCTTAGCCACATTGACTGCAAAGGCTGCCAGCGCTATGATTATGCACAACAAAATACAGCCGGAAATCGTCATTCTTCGTCTGAGCTGTCTGATCCTCTTTTGTTTGATTTCTTCTCTCTGTCTTTTTCTCCGTTCTTCTGCCTGTTCAAATTCATTCATCGTTTGTTGCTCCTGCTGTTTTCTTATTGATATCCCGCTACTGTTTCATTCGGCCTGCCTGATCATCCATTACGCCATAGTTCCTGACACATAAACTGAAAACAGGTATCAGAACTTTCGTTCCGACACCTGCATACATTCTCACATCATATTTCTTCGGATTCTGTCTGTATCGGCTCGCTGCCGGCCGCAGCTTGTTGTAAACAGTAACCTCGGTTTAGCCAACTTTTAATTTGAATTTCTGAATCTCTTTTTCACTGGACACTTTCTCGATGATTCCACCCAGACTTCTGAGTTTCTCTTCAAAGCGTTCGTATCCTCTCTGGATATAAACAATATCATCTACGATCGTAATTCCTTCTGTTGCGAGTCCTGCGATGCAAAGCGCAGCTCCTGCACGAAGATCCGGCGCACTGACTCTTGCTGCCGTAAATTTCTCAACACCTTCGATTGTTGCTGAATTACCTTCAACTTTGATATTCGCACCCATACGTGCCAGCTCATCTAAATATTTAAAACGATTCTCAAAGATACTTTCTGTGATCGTACTTGTTCCCTTTGCAAGTGCAAGCACAACACCGATCTGTGGCTGCATATCTGTCGGATATCCCGGATATGGTAATGTCTTCACCTGTGTACTTGTCAGACGTCCCTTAGCCACTACGCGGACTGCATCATCAAATTCTTCTACTTCACATCCGATATCTACCAACTTGGAGATCGTTGCATCTAAATGCTTCGGAATCACATTGAGCACTGTCACATCTCCGCGTGTTGCTGCAGCGGCAAACATAAATGTTCCTGCTTCGATCTGATCCGGAATAATGGAGTACTCTGCCTTGTGCAGTGACTTCACTCCACGGATCTTGATCACGTCTGTTCCTGCACCACGGATATTTGCTCCCATGCTGTTCAGGAAGTTCGCTACATCTACAACATGTGGCTCTTTCGCTACGTTCTCCATGATCGTAAGACCGTCAGCCATAGCTGCTGCCATCATTACGTTGATCGTTGCACCTACAGTCACAACATCAAAATAAAGATGTGTTCCCTTCAGCTCTTCCGCCTCTGCAACAATCTTACCATACTCAATGTCTACATCTGCTCCAAGTGCACGGAATCCTTTCAGATGCTGATCGATCGGTCTGCTTCCGATATTGCATCCTCCCGGAAGTGCTACTTCTGCTCTCTTGTATTTTCCAAGAAGTGCACCTAACAAATAATAAGACGCTCTGATCTTCTTGATGTAGTCATAATCAATACTGAAATCTCCGATTGTATTTCCATTGATCTTTACTGTATGTCTGTCAATTCTCTGTACCATTGCACCGATTCCCTCGATTGCCTCCAGCATGACATTAATGTCATTCACATCCGGAAGATTCTCAATCAAAACCGGTTCATCTGCCATGATTGCAGCTGCAAGAATTCCAAGTGCCGCATTCTTAGCTCCGCCGATTTCAACTTCCCCAACCAGCGGATTACCACCCTTAATAATATATTGCTCCATTTTGCACCTCAATTGTCCGATTCTGTATTACTTCCCACAGATCCTGTGTTCAGTAACGATTTATTCTTGTGTCTTTGTCTATACGAAAAGAATTTTCTACCTTAATTACAATATAATCCATACATAACTATAACACAAAATCTTTCATTGTGGAATCCCCTTTTTCTATGACGGTAATATTCACGCTTTATTTTGAGAGTAATCCTCAATAACATTAAGTACATTTTCTATTGTTTCTTCAATCTGACAGCCTTCTTCACTGATTGTCACATCTGCATACTTCTCAAAAAGGACTTTTCGCTCGTCATACAGGTCTTTTAATGTCTGACCGTCCTTCAAAACAACTCCTCTTTTTTGAGGATTCCTGATTCTTCTCTTTATTGTCTGATAAGAAGCATGAAGATATACAACAATTCCGATTTCTTTGAAATGTTTCATTGCTTCCTCGCAATAGACAACACTTCCGCCCGGAGAAATAACCGCATTTTCTGCCTTTATATCACGATTTACCTGATTTTCGATTTTTAAAAACCCATCATCACCGACTTCTGCTATAATTTCACGCAGAAGCTTTCCTTCTTGTTCCTGAATCAGAAGATCTGAATCTATAAAACCTTTTCCAAGTCTTTTTGCTACTACAATACCAACTGTACTTTTTCCGACAGCCGGCATACCGATAAATATAAGATTACTTTTCATTTGTATCTGTTCCCTTCTTCTGAATCCGTTTCTTTCGTTGTAATCTGAATGATTATATCACAGATTTTCCTGGCAATGAACAATAACTGTAAATTTTTTGTTTCCTTTTTCTCTGTTCGCCCCTGCGTCGGTAGATTTCCTGATACAACAGGACTTCCGCCAGATTTCTTAACATCCGTTCTTCCCCGGCAAACATTTTCTCCTGTTTTTTTACATTTTCGCAAATTCTGTTGCACATGATGCGTAGCTGCAATTTATCCGGATAAACATCAAACATCACACTCCCCGTGTATTCCATCCTGTCACATTCCTCTTCGACATAAGGCAGTATTCTCTTTGGAAGATCCGGATATAGGCTTTTCATATACTCCAGGTCTGTCCTTTCCGCTTTCTCATCATATTCTGTCTGTATCGGATAGGCCATATAATAAGGCAATTTCTGGTACATGTTGCTCACTCCCACTGACAGTAACTATATAACTACTATATGATCTTCCTTACTCAACTGTTACTTTCACACAGATTCTTCATTTTACGATCAAAAAGAAAAAGAAGTCCTGACTTTTCCGCCGGACTTCCTTGCCTGTAATTTCATTATTCACTTTCTCTTAAGATTCTGAGAATCTCCAGTCTGGTCTCCCCAACGCCGATCACATCTTCTCTCTGAATCTCTGTCGGACGATCTACCAGAATTCCGTTCAGGTATGTTCCGTTCTTGGAACCATCATCCATCAGATACAAGCAGTCACCTCTCTGTATGATCACACAATGCTGCTTGGATACTCTTCCATCCTCATGCAGTGGCAGATACTTCTCATAATTGTCATTCCGCTTTGCTCTTCCGATTCCTACTTCGTCATAGAATATGAAGCTATACTTCTGCCATGTATCCAGATCTTCCAGGATAATCTTCCACTGTCTTCTCTTTTTAGAAGAACGCTTCGCTGAATCCATAGAACCGTTCTGCCCTGAACTGCGTCTCTTCTTTCCCTGCGGCTGATCCTCTTCTGGATCATATCCCTGATCTGCCTTGTTACGCTTTCCTTTCTTGGACTGCTTTCTCCGCTCTGCGTCCTGTGCCTTATTCTTTTTTACACTTATAAATGTACTGCAAAGAAGTGCGATACTCCCTAAAATCAGCAGTACCATAATCGCCCAATACCACATATACATTATCACTCCTATCTGAATCTTAATCGTACTATATTTTTACGTTCTCGGCAAGCATAACATGTATCTTTTTGTCGAATTTTGTGATAAAATAAGTAGAAACCGAGAAAATAAGTGATTTTTAGAAGAGGTAATATCATGGAAAGAAATGAATTGTGCTGGTGCGGCAGCGGCAAAAAATATAAGAAATGCCATATGCCGATTGAAGAAAAGATAATGATGCATGCTGAACGTGGTGAGATTGTTCCGACACGTAAGATTTTAAAAACTCCATTCCAGATTGAAAAGATCAGAAAAAGTGCTGAGCTTAATACAGCGATCCTGGATGAAGTAGCAAGACAGATCCACATTGGAATGAGCACGCAGGAGATCGATGACATCGTATATCGTTTCACAAAAGAACACGGTGGTATCCCGGCTCCGCTTAATTATCAGGGATTCCCAAAGAGCGTGTGTACTTCTATTAACAACGAGATCTGCCATGGTATCCCGGATGAGAATATCATTCTGGAAGAAGGCGATATTATCAATGTTGACGTATCCACTATTCTTGACGGATATTTTTCTGATGCATCCCGTATGTTCAAGATGGGAAAAGTATCTGAACGTGCAGAGCGCATCGTCCGCGTCACAGAAGAGTGTGTGAAGCTTGGACTTGAGGCTGCGAAGCCTTGGGGACATTTAGGTGATATCGCAGATGCGATCAATACACATGCCCGTGCAAATGGATACTCTGTCGTAGAAGATATCGGTGGACATGGAGTCGGACTGGAATTCCATGAGGATCCTTTTGTCAGCTATGTGACACCAAAGGGAAGTGAGATGCTTCTCGTTCCAGGTATGATGTTCACAATCGAACCTATGATCAACGAAGGTAGTCCTGACTTCTTCGTAGACGAGGACAATGACTGGACTGTTTATACAATGGATGATGGTCTTTCTGCCCAGATTGAGTACATGGTACTTATCACAGAGAATGGGGCAGAGGTTCTGACAAAATAATGATAATAACAAATACGGGATGAACAGATATTAAAACTGCTCATCCCGTATTTTTATTATTCTCGTATAATACTCTTTCTTTATCTGCAAAATACCGTTCCACTTCTTACGGCATCAATCTCAATGCTTCTGCCGGCTTTAATACGATTGCTGAATGAGATCCCATATTCAGGACAATCTCTCCATCTTGTACGATATACTCGTCATATTCTGTCGTATAACCGTTTTCATAAGAGTAGATCAGTCGTTTCATCCGTCCTTCCATCTCTACCCCCGCATACCATACCGGTACGGTCACTGTACGAAGTTCATCACTGTTATTCACAACAACGACAATCTGTTCATCCGCTTCAAATCTTCCATAGGCCAGCAGATTTTCATCCGAAGCCAATAGCTTGATAGAACCCTTTTTCAATGGCTTCTCTTCCTTGTGGATACGGATCACTTCTTTGTGGAATGCCTGAAGTTCTTTGTCTTCGTTCCCCCATGGGAAAGTTCTCCGGTTATCCGGATCAGTGAATCCACAAAGTCCTGCCTCATCACCATAATAAATTGTCGGCGCACCGATCCAGGTCATCTGCATAATAACCGCTTCTCGTAAGATTGCCTTATTCACATCCTTTTCAGCTGCTTCTGTTCCAAGCTGTGCCACGCGTCCTGCCTTGTGGTTCGTACGTGTCAGGAAACGAGAATGGTCATGGTTGGAAAGTTCATTCATTGCCACCTGAAGAGATGGTGTCAGCATACTTGCCATAAAATGACGCATCGCTCCGACAAAGTTATCAGCATTTCCACACAGATCCTGACGATATTCATCACTATGCTTCTCCATACCAGTCAAAAACCAGGTCAGCGGTTCCATAAATGCGTCATAATTCATAACGCTGTCCCACTCATCTCCCTGGAGCCAGTCCTGCGGATCTCCATAATGTTCTGCTAATATAATTGCATCCGGATTCGCATCCTTAACTTCCTTTCGGAATCGCTTCCAGAAGATATGGTTGTATTCATTACTGAATCCAAGGTCCGCCGCAACATCAAGACGCCATCCGTCTACGTTATACGGCGGTGATACCCATTTTCTTCCGATATCCATAATGTACTGCTCAAGCTGTGGTGAATCCTCATAATCGAGCTTTGGCAGTGTATAATGTCCCCACCAGCCATCATATGTTCCGTTATAAGGCCAGAGCTCATTTCTCGCATCATGGAACAGGAAAAAGCTGTTATATGGACTTTCTTTACTTACATATGCTCCCTTCGGATAGTCCGGCTGCGGCTCATAGATACGTTCTCTGTCCATCCATTTATTAAAAGAACCACAATGATTGAATACACCATCCAGAATTACACGCATTCCACGCTTATGCATCTCTTCTACCAGTTTGATAAACAGCTGATTACTTGCCTCAAGGTTACGGATATCTCCTGTGCGTTGCTGATACTTTGTCGCATGGATATTATCCTTTGCACCTACCGGAAGTACTTCTCCGTCATCCACAACAATCTTTCCATAATGCGGATCTATGTAATCATAATCCTGAATATCATACTTATGATTCGACGGAGAAACAAACAACGGATTGAAGTAAATAACTTCAACTCCAAGATCCTGCAGATAATCCAGCTTATCTAAAACACCCTGTAAATCCCCGCCGTAAAAATTACGGATATCCATTGCTTCCGGTGCCTGATTCCAGTCCTTCACCTTGCGGCTCGGTGCCCCAATATAAATATATTCATTATCCTCTACATCATTTGTCGGATCTCCATTACAAAAACGATCAACGAAGATCTGGTACATCACAGCACCTTTCGCCCACTCTGGTGTCTTAAATCCCGGCGAAATAATAAAATCGTAATAGTTTTCTTTTTTCCCTGTTATTCCATACCTACTATAAAAACAGATCTCTGCTCCCTGCTTGATTTCAAAACAATATCTTAAGATATCCTTACCAAGCTGATACTCGATCTCGTAAAAGTCAAATTCACCATCCGTACGTGTCTTCCACATAGGATACTCCTGTTCTCCGATGTGCAGTTTCACTTCATCAACATCATTGTGTGCCGTACGAAATCGCAACACTACTTTTTCATTTATCTCAGGCTCTGCCGGACAGACATAATCACCTGTACCGTCACAAAACAGTGCTTCTCTATTCACCTGTTTAGCCTCCTTTAACTCAATTCTTAAAACTATCTAAAATAAGAACACCCCCGGCCAACACGGGATTGCCCGCCGGCAGAGGGTATCTTATCCTAAATACATATAATAACTACTATCCTTCAACCTCACTGTCTGCAAACAGTGCTTCGAATTCACTTCTTGTTATCTTTTCCTTCTCAAGAAGCAGTTGTGCACACTTCTCGAGTACCGGATGATACTCCTGAATAAGTGTACGCGCTTTCAAATAACACTCATCAATAATACGTTTCACTTCTTCATCAATCGTTCCGGCCACTTTTTCGCCATACCCTCTTGATGTATGACCGAAATCACGTCCAATGAATACTTCATCGCTGTCATTATCATAATTGATCAGTCCCAGTCTTTCAGACATACCGAACTTCGTGATCATTGATTTTGCAATTGCTGTTGCCTGCTTGATATCCTGGGAAGCTCCCGTTGTGATATCATCAAAAATCTCTTCTTCTGCAACACGTCCGCCAAGGGAAACTGTAATTTCCTGAAGCATATGCCCCTTTGTATTGAACATATCATCCTTCTCCGGAAGCGGCATTGTATATCCGCCGGCTCCACCTGTCGGAATGATAGATACGCTGTAAACCGGTCCCACATCCGGAAGCAGATGGAACAAGATCGCATGTCCGGCTTCATGATAAGCTGTAATCCTGCGTTCTTTCTCAGATACGATACGGCTCTTCTTCTCCGGACCGATTCCGACCTTCACAAATGCATGACGGATATCAGACTGCTGAATGTACACCCGGTTCTCCTTCGCTGCCAGAATTGCAGCCTCATTGAGAAGATTCTCAAGATCTGCTCCTGAAAATCCTGCCGTTGTCTGGGCAATCTGCTTCAGATCCACATCATCTCCAAGCGGCTTATTTCTCGCATGAACTTTCAGAATCTCTTCTCTGCCGCCTACATCCGGACGTCCGACAATAACATCACGGTCAAATCTTCCCGGTCTTAAGATTGCAGGATCCAGAATATCCTTACGGTTTGTCGCTGCCATTACGATAATGCCTTCATTTACACCAAATCCATCCATCTCTACAAGGAGCTGGTTCAGGGTCTGCTCGCGCTCATCATGTCCACCTCCAAGACCGCTTCCACGGCGTCTTGCAACTGCATCGATCTCATCAATAAATATGATACATGGTGCGTTCTTTTTCGCATCCTGGAACAGATCACGGACACGGGAAGCACCCACGCCAACAAACATCTCAACAAAATCTGAACCCGAAATGCTGAAAAATGGTACTCCTGCCTCACCGGCCACAGCCTTTGCAAGAAGTGTCTTACCGGTTCCCGGAGGTCCTTCTAAAAGAACACCTTTCGGGATACGTGCTCCAACCTGGATGTATTTCTTCGGATCTTTCAGAAAATCTACGATTTCTTCCAGTTCTTCCTTCTCTTCTCTCAATCCTGCAACATCACGAAATGTAACCTTGATCTCATTCTTCGTGCTCATCTTTGCGCGGCTCTTTCCAAAGTTCATCGCCTTTGAATTCCCCCCGCCATTCTGACGGCTCATCAGGAAAAAGATCAGAAATACTCCACCAAGTGTGATCAGCATCGGAACTACAACTGTTGTCAACATGGAATCCTTCGGTACATCCGAAAGCCTGTACTCCACCTGATTCTCTGTCAGAAGCTTCTCTACCTGCTCAACATCTGACACATTCACTTTCCTTGTATTACCATCATCTTTCAATGTAACAGAGACAGTTCCTGTCGGAACTGCACTGTTCTGATTGATGTAGACATCAGAAACATTTTTTTCCTGTACTGCAGAGACAAAGGAGGTATATGTCATCTCCTGCTGATGCATCTGAAGCTGGTTCGCCATCCACAGAACCACAACAAGGATCACAACAAAACTGATGATCGTTGCCCCACTCAGACCTCTGCTTTTTCTGTCATTATTCAATTTATTATTGCTTCCTTTCTATTCTGCGACTTCTACTACTCCGATGTATGGAAGATTTCTATACTTCTGTGCATAATCCAGTCCGTATCCAACTACGAACTCATCCGGAATCTCAAATCCTGTCCAGTCTACGTGCACATCTTTCACACGGCGGTCTGGTTTATCAAGTAATGTGCAAAGACGGAGACTTGCCGGCTTTCTCTGACGAAGTACGTCCATCAGATAATACAGTGTATTACCGGAATCAATGATATCCTCCACGATCAATACTTCCTTATTCTCAATAGACTCATCCAGATCTTTCGCAAGTCTTACAACACCACTGGATTTTGTTCCGTCTCCATAGCTTCCAACACACATAAAGTCCATAGATACCGGAACTGTAATTCTCTTTGCGAGTTCACACATAAAGAATACTCCACCTTTCAGAACACAGATCAGATGGATCTGCTTTCCTTCATACTCTTTACTGATCTTTTCTCCGAGTTCACGGATTCTTGCATCTACTTCTTCCTCTGTAATTAACACTTTAATCTTCTCAGCCATTGTTCTATTCCTCCATAATCTTTATCTTAAGAATCTTTTTCGTCTGGTCTCCCACCTGGTAGTACGAACTCATCCTTCTGCCCGGAATCCATACGATGTGGCTTTCCTCTGCGATCAGAAGCTGTCTGTCCCGTTCTTCTTGTGGAATCTTCTCATCAATAAAGTAACTCTTCAGCTTCTTTTTCTTTCCTTCCCCATCAATTGTAAAATAATCTCCGGGTCGTCTGTATCTCACACAGAGACTGCTTTTTATTATATCATAATCAAAGCATTTCGTGTAGCTTTTTTGTGGTATCTCTTTTGCTGAATTCTTCTCATTTTCACCGCTGATTGTACAGCAGATTTTCAAATTTGTTCCCGGGATCTGTGTTTCTCCCGGAATCTGAAGCTGTAGAACAAAATCACTCTCTTCTTTTCTTTTCTCTTTCTGATGTACAGATGTAACTTTTTTATCACCTTTTGTAAGCAGAACTCCCTCATACATTCTTTTGGCTGTAACACTATACGGAAGATCAATCTGCCGTCCTGTCTGCCGTTCAAACAGTTGCAGTACCGCCAGGATATGCCTGCTTTCAATATCTTTCTGTGCCCCTGCCACTTCACTTACTGATCTTTGGATCAGTAATTTCTTTATCACAGGATCAAGGTGTTTCATTTCCTCTGCCTTGAGAAATATTTCTTTCCTGCTTTGAAGTCCGTCTGTCTGTTTTGCACAGATATTCCATGCCTGATCTGTCTGTTTTTCCAGATATTCATAGATTTCTTCTGCCTGTTCACTGAGCTTCACAAAATGTTCTACCGTCCTTGTATTAACCTGTTCTTCTAATGTCGGAATTACATGATGACGAATCCGGTTCCTTGTGTATTCATCTTCCTGATTCGTTTCGTCAACACAATATCTGATATCACAATCTTTCAACCACTGTTCAATTTCTTCCCTGGACAATTCCAAAAGTGGGCGGATCCATTTTCCATACACTGGTCTTATCCCACACAATCCGCGAAGCCCGGTTCCTCTTGCCATATTAAGAAGCATTGTTTCTGCATTGTCATTACTATGATGCGCTGTCGCAATCTTTGTCCCGCCCTGTTCTCTACAGAGTTGTTCAAATGCCTGTCTTCGCACATATCTGCCTGCTTCCTCCAATGATTCTTTCCGCTTTTTTGCAATTAATTCCACATTTTCATGAAATGCAAAAAAAGGAACCTGCATTTTATGACAAAGCATTTCCACATATGCCTCATCCTGTGCAGCCTCCTCTCCGCGCAGTTCATGATTCACATGGCAGACAAGCACCTGGAATCCCAGCTTTTCCTGCAATGAACAAAGTGCCATCAGCAGACATACAGAGTCTGCGCCACCCGATACACCTATGACAATCCTGTCTCCTTTTTCTATCATATGATATTGTCTGATATAGTTTTCAATCTTTTCTAATCTTTTATCCATCATACCTCAACTATACGTTAACGGTTACTTCTATGTCAATGACTACTTTCTGCATTTCCACAAAGCTGCAACCAAAACTGACATATCATCCTCCGGTTCTTTTCCTGTCCAGTTAAGTACCTGCTGTAAAATGTGTCTGGCCAGTTCCTTTGGATTTCGTATTTCCGTTCCTTTTATGATTGTTTCAAGAAGGAAGTCCTGCTCTCCTACCGGAAGTGCATCCAGCACTCCGTCTGTCAGCATGATCACATACGTCCCATCCGTCAACTGCCGTTTCACTGAATCTATTTCAAGTGAATTCATCACTCCGATTGGCAGGCTTGTCGATGTCAGATGCTCAATCTGATCCTTTCTTCGAATAAAAGTTGAGGATGCGCCTGCCTTGATCAATTCGCATTCCCCTGTATACAGATCAAACACTGTAAGGTCGATCGTAGAGTAATGGATTTCTTCTCTTCCGCAGACCAGTGTTGTGTTGATCATCTGGATCGCAGTCTTTTCCGGGAATCCCGCTTCCAAAAGTTCTTCGAGAAGTTCTATCACAAGTGTGCTTTCCCGACAGGCAGCCTGCCCACATCCCATGCCATCTGACAATGCAACTCCCCTTTTACCACCCGGAAGATCCATCATCGTGAAACTGTCCCCTGAAATATTACTGCAGCCTTTTCCGATTCTTGCTATCCCGGACATTGTGTAATAGGATGGTCCTTCTCGGAAGACCACTGTTGTATAATCCGTTCCGATCAGCTGCGCTCCCTCTTTTCCCGGAATCAATCTTCTTCCTGTCAGATTACTCAGAGTCCCTGCCAGACTTTTCACCGGAATCTTTTCCGATTTCCAGGTACGCATCGTCAGATGCAATTCATATTTTCCTTCTCCATTCACAAGAAAATGCATGGAAAGTACACGTATTCCTTTTCTCTTTAATTGAGATAAGATCCGTTTCCCCAACCTTTCATCTGTAAATATGCTGTCTTCCAGATTTTTCGCCACATTTTGTAGCATATCTGCAAATAGATCAAGCTGGGCTGCACATCCTTCCCGGCTTCTTGCGATACGATTGATCCAGATCATATTTTGTCTTGCTTCGTGAAAACTGTCAAGCATCCCCCGATAAAACCGCGGAGCCATAATGCAGCGCTGCATCAGTTTTCTTTTTTGTCTCTGCATCCAGTTCATTTCCATACTGATCCACTGCTGCAAGAATCTCGTATCCCATCTGATACATCTGAATATAGTTTTCACCCCAGCACCAACTGTTTTTCTCACATTTTTCACACACTTCTTCTCTTACGCAGGCAAACATTTCATCAATCTCTTCTTCTGAGAATGTCTGCTTTTTTTCTTCTAACTTCAAAAATGTTTTCGCTAACTGTTTTAATGAAACTGCAAACTTATCAATCTGTTCCACATACGGACTACTATGTAATACCTGTCCATTTTCCATTTCCATCCCCCTCGTTACTCAAACTGTGAGAAACACGCTCCGCAAGTTTCTCAAGTTATCACGACAGTCTCCAAGGTCTCGTGCAGGCACGGACTTTGGCTCGTTGTTCGCGTAAAAAAAGAAAAACTCCAGGAGAACTTTCTCTCCCGGAGTTATCTTTCGTAAAATTCTGTATCCGTCTTTCACTGGCTTTGCAGATTCGGTTACTATTCACTTGATTGGTTTAAACACAATTTCATTCGGATCAACAAGATTCAGCTTATCTTCTGCGATCTCTTTCATGTAATCATCTGTCTGTACATACTGCTCGTATTCTTTGATCTCTTCTGCTCTTGCCTGCTCACTTTTAATCCGTGTCTTCAGTTCTGCTTCCTGCTGTTTATACGCTGTATTCTTTGCATGAAGCTTTACTGCATTCACTCCCAGCACACCGGAAAGAAGACACAATACTGACAAAATCATAAGAACGCTTCTTTTGTACGGACTCGGACGTCTCTGCTTTGTATGGCTGCGCCGTCCAGTCACTCTTTTTTTCTTTGCCATCTAAAATTCACCCTAAAATAATACACTCTTAACGTTACCGGGAAATCCATCCTGCCTTCACTGACGGAGTCTTCCCTATAAACTTCCCAATTATCAACATTCTATCTGTTTTTTCTAATAATTTCAAGGTTTTTCCTTGTTTTTTTGTGTATTTTTTCTCCAGACGCAATCAGTTTCTGAATAACGGCAACGCCAAATACAAGACCTAGTAGAAAATACCATCTGATACTACCATACATAGTTGCATATATCTGTGAGAAAATATATGCACTCATAAATATCCAGTAGAACAGATCCTCAATTCCTTTCACCAGATTATTATGTATTATCATTTTCCTTAAGAAAATCAGGATCTCGTACCCAGCCCGGACATTCACACCTGTGAGACAGGCACAGAAGAAAACAAGCAGTTCTTTTTTTATATTTAGCATCTTCTTTCTTCCTCACTTGAACATCTTTGTCCAAAAGCTTTCTTCCTGTTTCTTTGCCTGTGAAATATTAGAATATGAAACACTGTCTATTGTTCCCGACAAATCTACTTCTCCCTTTTCCACACTGAGGCGGTTCACATGCAAGTCTGTTCCTTTTACTAACAGCATTCCCTGCTCTGTTTCCAGAAGAATCTCATTCAGATCAAAAGACAATACATCCAGAACACCTGTCACCATACTTGTCTTCCGGTTATTAACCACCAGCTTATGAGCCTTTACAGTCTTTTGCTGTTCCTCCATCCGCTGCACCTCCCTCTTCTCTGGCATACTCCACAGTATATTACTGGAATCAGATAACAGTTCCCTGTACTTTTCTATATATATGTCAGAGCTTTTATACTTATTCCTGACAGATAAGGGTTTTATATATGTGCGTCCAAAGATGCTTTATCGTATAGCATACAGAAAGGCAGGGAATATCTCACTTTGTAAAATATTCCCTGCCTTTCTAAGATTACTGAAAACAATAACCATTGATCGACTTATACATTCCTGTTGTCTGACAGACTTTACAGGTATTTAAATAAGTCCTTTGCTTCTTCTTTTTTTGTTGTCTCCTGCAGTTCAAGAACCTCAACCTTAACGGTTCTCGTTCCAAACTGAATCTCGATCACATCTCCCGGCTTTACCTTCACAGATGCTTTCGCCGTCTTTCCATTCACCAGCACACGTCCTGCATCACAGGCTTCGTTTGCTACAGTTCTTCGCTTGATCAGACGGGAGACTTTTAAAAACTTATCCAGTCTCATATATTCTTCTACAAAATCCCCTGAACTAGTTGATAGCGTCCTTTAATGCTTTTCCAGCTTTGAATTTAGGAGCCTTGCAAGCTGCAATTGTCATAGTTTTTCCTGTCTGTGGGTTTCTTCCTTCTCTTGCTGCTCTCTCGCTGACTTCAAATGTACCAAATCCAACAAGCTGTACTTTATCTCCTGCTTTCAGCTGCTCTGTTACAACATCAACAAATGCCTTTAATGCTTTCTCGGAATCTTTCTTGGAAATCTCTGCCTTTTCAGCTACTGCTGCAATAAATTCTGTTTTGTTCATGGATTATGTCCTCCTTTATTGTACTCAAATACAATTCTATTCCTAGTTTTATTTATTCAGGTTACAAGTCTGCACGATAACTTGCCTCAAACCCTTATGTACTGTTATAACGGTTTCCCTGTTGTTTGTCAAGATAAATCCACATTTTCCGCGGTTTGCGGAGCTTTTTTTATTCGAAGACCTCTCTCAAAAATACTTCTTTCTCCTTCGTCTGCTCTACTGCTGTCTGCAGCTTCTCTACACTCTTTTCCGGAAGCCATGCTTTATTTGATCTGGAATAAGCACTTGCTGTCTTCCAGAACTTTTCCGGATAGGCCAGTCGAAGGCAAAGATACTCTCTTTCATCTGGTTTTAATTGCCGTACGCTTTCATATGCTTCTAATATATTTTGTCCTGTTTTTTGTTTCCAATGGTATTTTTCCATTACTTTTCTCAAAAGGTAATATAGATCATCTACTTGTATTCCGATTCTCATCCGCTCAAAGTTTGTTATCACCTCATTTTCCGGAAGGATCATGACATTATGATAATTATAATCTCCATGAAGCATTTTCCTTTCCCGTATACTTCTTTCATATAGATTCCGACAACCAGACCGTTCTATCTGCTCTGTCACCTTTTCTGCCTGCCATGCAATTTCTTCATAATGCTTCAGATAATAGGATTCGAATTCATTTTTTGCAACCCGTTTTCTGATAAATGACCGCACTTTTTTCATTTCCCTGTTACGACGTTTCATTTCTTCCAATGGATTTTTACTTAACAATGGTGACAACTTTGTCCAGTCAATTTTCTTTTCTTCACAAACTGACTGCGGTGTATTCTGTGGGATTTCCTGCACCTCTTCTTTCTGGAATTTCTGAAATATTTCTTTCTTCCTGACAAGTCCG
>ENA-OQJT01000021-OQJT01000021.1-human-gut-metagenome-genome-assembly--contig:-NODE-21-length-30106-cov-1.613029_pt1 | contig 30106 bp, 30 predicted proteins | sample MGYA00242612_ERZ504779 | MGnify/ENA primary metagenome ERZ504779 (study PRJEB26092, sample SAMD00036366) | human gut metagenome | host: Homo sapiens | study: EMG produced TPA metagenomics assembly of...
AGTAAAATATAGCAATCCTAAATACTTGCAAAAATCACTGACTAGATTAGCTAAACTACCAAAGAGAGCTTTCTCGAAAAACAAAAGGAAGCTCAAATTGGGAAAAGGCTAGAGTAAAAGTGGCTAAATTGCATGATAGAATTGCCAATCAAAGACATAATTTACTACATCAAGTAACATGTCAACTTATCAGAAATTACGATGTAATCTGTCTTGAAGATTTATAAGTTGAAAACATGATGAAAAATCATAAATTAGCAAGAAATATAGCTGATGTTAGTTGGTCAGAGTTTATGAGACAACTAACATATAAAGCAAAATGGTTTGGCAGGGTTATTGTCAAAATAGACAAATTTTATCCTTCAAGCCAATTATGTCATATTTGTGGGTATAAAAATATTGAAGTAAAAAACTTAAATGTTAGAAAATGGAATTGTCCTAAATGTAAAACACATCACGATAGGGATGTAAATGCAGCTATAAATATTAGAAATGAAGGATTAAGAATATTAAACATAGCATAAATAACATATACAAGAACCGTAGGAACTATGGGGATAGCTCGGAGATACTGTATTCGTTAGATACTTGACCGAGAATTCTGCGACTTTAGTCGTGGGAGGTTCAGAAGATGATGGCTGGTCAATGGTATAATGCAATGGATTATTCTATGTTGAAAATGCGTCAAGAAAATAATAAAAAGACAGAAGCATATAGCAGAATAACTATAAATACTTTGTCTTATAAAGATAGAATAGCAAAAGCTATTGTTAAAGAATTTGGTGAAAATGCTAATATCATACCACCGTTTACTTGTGATTATGGTTGTAATGTAAAAGTAGGAAATAATACAGTTATTAATCATAGTGGTGTATTTTTGGATACGAATGAAATCAATATTGGTAAACATGCTTTAATTGGGCCAAAATCTGGGCTTTATGGAGCTATACATCCTTTTGATGTAGAAGCTAGAAATGAAGGCATTGAAAAAGCAAAGACAATTAATATCGGTGATGGTGCTTGGCTTGGTGGTAAAGTAACAGTAGTACCAGGTGTAAGCATTGGTAAACATTCAGTGATTGGTGCAGGTTCAGTAGTAACAAAAGATATACCAGATGATGTAGTAGCAGTAGGTAATCCTTGTCGAGTGATTAGAAAAATTACAGAAGATGACAAAATAAATCCAATCCGTAAAAAATAAATAGATAATAAAAAAAGCCTTAAGAATTTTTCTTAAGGCTTTTATTGTTTCACGTGAAACATTTGATGATTTTTTGACTATGAGTTGTTATATATACTCCTAAAAAAAATAAATAAGGCGCCAGATAATTGAATATAACCAATCTCTTCTTTAAGAAAAATAGCACCACAGATCATGCCAAAAATAGGAGTTAAGTTAGAAAAAATAGCTGCTATACTAGGACCAGCATTTTTTACACCGATGTTCCAAAATAACATTGAGCCAACACCGCCACATATTACAACAAAAGCAAAGGACATATATCCTAAACTATCTAGTGGTGTGTAATATAACTGTCCAGAGAAATGAGTATAGATTGCTACTTCAATAGCACCTATTAATCCCGACCAAGCTGTTACAGCAATAGCGGATAAATAATTCATGATTTTTAGACCTAAAATGGAATATAATGCCCAAACGATTTGACAAATAAAAAATAATGTATCGCCAGGATTAAAATTAAAATTTAATAATACATCTATAGAGCCTTTTGTAATTAAGAAAATGACACCAATAAAAGAAATAAAAATACCAATCCATTGGATGAAATTTAATCGTTCATGAATGAATATAGTAGCAATTAATGCTGTAATAGCAGGACCGGTAGCAGCGATTAATGTACAATTGGTAATGCTAGAATATTGAAGCCCTGTAAACTGAGCTACATTATTAATGCCTATACCTGTCAGTCCCATGAGGATTAGAGGAACGATACAATGTTTAGGTGGAATAAATTTTTGTTCTTTTTTTAAATAGATAATTATGAATAAAATCGTACTTATTAATAAATATCTAAAAGTAGTTAAAGCAGGGGCGTCCAATTTTGTACAAGAATTTTAATACATAATGGTTGGATGCCCCAAAAGATGGTGGCAAGCGATAATAATAAATATGTTTGTTTTAACATGGAATATATACCTTAGTACTTAATCATACTAAACCAAATAACATATAAGCGATTAAACATATGAAAGCTACTGAGAATTTTAATAATGTAAGTACAAAAATATCATAATAAGATTCTTTATGAGTGAGACCACAAACTGCCATTAGAGTTACAAGTGCCCCAGCATGAGGTACAGTATCAAATCCTTCAGAAGCAATGCAGATAATACGATGTAAAACTTCTGGGGACATACCAATTTGCTGTGCCCAAGTCAGCCATTCTTGACCAAATGTTCCTACTGTAATCATTAAACCAGCAGAAGAGGAACCTGTAATACCAACCATGATATTAGTAGTAATGATAGAAGAGAACAAAGGACCATCACCAAAAGAGAGTCCTAAAAGAGCAGACTTTATCATAGCAAAAGCAGGAAGTGCAGCGATAACACAACCAAAAGCATAACCAGAAGCTACATTTAAAACTGCAGAAGTAGAGCCAATGGCACCTGTATTTATTGGATGAATAACGCCTCCTAAACGGCGTAATTTTTTACGACCAATATAAGCAGCTACAATACTACTAATTAATAAAGCAACATTGATAGACCATATAGCTTGAACTTTAGCAACACTTGAAGCAATCAAAGAGAGCTTTAAAGGTGCAAATGCTAATAAACTATTTTGATCCCAATGAAAAGCCCAAGACCAGTTAAATGGATTGCTAACATATAGATTAATAATAATAACCATTAAAAGAGGAATAGAGGATAATCGCCAATCAGGTAGTTCATCATTAGTGTTTTCAGGTTCATTTAAAGTGTGTTTTCCATAACCTTCACCTTTAGCTTTAAGCGATTTACTACGATAAGAAATCCAAACATAAGCTATAATAAAAAATAGAATAGAAGCGAGTAGCCCTTGACCTATACCTGCCCAAGTAGTTGTACCAAATACAGCAGCTGGGATAATATTTTGTATTTGAGGTGTACCTGGTAAAGATACCATACTATAAGTAAAAATACCCATCCACAAAATTGCTGGTAAAAGACGTTTAGGAATATCAGCTTGTTTAAAAAGTATAGCAGCAAATGGATACATAACAAAAGCTACTACAAACACACTTAATCCACCATAAGTGAGAACACCGCAACCAAGTAATACAGCAAGGATGGCACGTTCTTTTCCTAGAACAGATACAATTTTAGCAGCAACTGAAGCAGCTAGACCGCCTTCTTCCATGATTTTGGCAAAGACAGCACCAAGTAAAAATACAGGATAATAACTTTTAATATATTCAGCAGCTTTAGTCATATACAATTCACTATACACAGGCATGGAAGTATAGTCACTAGTAATAGCTGCTAAAACAGCAAATATTGGAGCAATAAAGATTAATGAAAAACCTCGATAGGCAAAAAACATTAATAATAATAAACTAATAAAAATAATAGCTAAATCCATAAATAATACCTCCAAGTATAAATAAAAGCCTTCCTGAATAAGGAAGGCTTTTATGATGCTTTAAATTATAAACCAGAAACTTCGTGGATATATTTTCTAGCTTTTTGAGCATATTCAAGAGGGTTAGCAATTGCAGGGTCTTGTTCTGCTTCAACCATTGTCCAACCTTCGTAATTATTTTCTTTTAAAATATCATAAACAGGTTTGAAATCAATGCAACCATCACCAGGAACAGTGAACATGCCCATTCTTACACCATCTAAGAAACTCATATTTTCGTTTTTTACTTTTTCAACAAGTTCTTTACGAACATCTTTTAAATGAACATGTTTAATACGATTAACATATTTTTTGAGAATACCGATATAATCTTCACCAGAACATACGAGATGACCAGTATCATATAAAAGGAATACAAGATTAGGATCTGTCATTTCCATAAGTTTATCAATTTCTGCCTCAGTTTGTACACCTGTTCCCATGTGATGGTGATAAACAAGTTTCATATCTTTTTCAGCAGCTAAAGCCCCTAATTTGTTAAGTCCTTCAGCAACTAGTTTCCATTCTTCATCAGTATTATGAGGTTTGTTAGCGAATAAAGGTGTAGAAAGTTGACCTTGAATACTATTACCTTGTTCGGATACTACAACGACTTTTGCTCCCATAGCATGTAAAAAATCACGGTGAGTTTTAAATGCTACAGCAGTTTCTTCATAAGGTTTTGTTGTTAAAAAAGAACTAAACCATGCACTAGCAACAGAAAGACCACGTAGAGCAAGAGCTTTTTTTAATACATCTACATCTTTTGGAAATTTACCACCCATTTCACAGCCAGTGAAACCTGCTAAAGCCATTTCACTTACACATTGTTGAAATGTGTTTTCCTTGCCTAGGTCTGGCATATCATCGTTTGTCCAACCAATTGGGCAGATACCTAATTTAATATTTGTCATGAGAAATTCCTCCAAATTATAATTTATATTTATGGTTTAAATAACCTTGTTTGCAAAATAGATAAGTATGCTTACTAAACATACTTATCAAAATAAGAAATAAAAGGAAGACTTATTTATATAGTGATAATATATAAATTTATGCTGAATTAGTGTAAGAGGAGAAATTTTCTCCTCTTAGAAAATATATAGCATAATAAAAAAGGGGGCAATTTTATATCATAAATTGACAGTTTTAAGAAGTTAATTTATGATTATATAAAGAGCATATTAGTTAAATAGTTGAAAATATTTATCTATATTATGAATATATTATGAATATATTATGAGTAACTTGTGTAAGTATATAGTACATCTTTTTGGTGATTTTGTCTATAGTTTTTATAGAAATTTTTATTATTTTTAGTAAGTTTAATTTTAATAATTTTGAAGGGAGTATTTATATGTTACAGTATTTTATGCCACATAAATATAAACATATTTTGAATAGAGATTGTACGCCTAAATTAGAATATTTTTGTAAAGTAGATGAAGTTTCATCTGTTATGCCCAGAGCTATGCATGTACATGAAAACTTAGTTGAAGTTTTATTAGTTTATGAAGGTAGCGGTATTTATACAATTGATAATAATAAATATATAGCTAAGAAAGGTGATTTGATTTTTTATAATTCTGGAGTAGTACATGATGAATTTGGTGGTAATGGAAGTAATTTAGGAACGTATTGTTTAGGTATATCTAATTTAAAAATAGTTAAATTAGGAAATAATAAAATCATTGAAGATAATTATTGTCCAATAATAAATTGTAATGAGTATTTTGATGATATTTTGAGTATGTTTGATATAATAAGAAAAAGTATAGATATTGATGGAATACATGTAGCAGAATTCAGTAATTTTTTAGTACAAGCATTAGTGGTTAAGTTTCGTATAATTATTGAAAAAATGGAGATGTAAAACAAATAAAAGAGCCATCATTAGCAACAAAAGTAAAAATATATATTGATAAAAATTACAATGAAAATATATCTTTAAAAAGTATTGCAGAAGCTGTAAATGCCAATCAGTATTATTTATCACATATTTTTAAAGAAGAAACAGGATTTTCTCCAATGCAATATGTTACTCGAAGAAGAATTGGAGAAGCACAAAATTTGCTGATTAATACACAACTTAGTATTACAGAAATAGCAGCAAATGTAGGATATAATAATTCAAATTATTTTCAAAATGTTTTTAAAAAAATAGTTGGATACACTCCAGGTTCATATCGTAAGCGTTGGCAGGTATAAATAAAATAAGCTAAGACATATTTTGTGTCTTAGCTTATTTTAGAATTACTTTTTAATGATACTATATAATTGAATGATTTCAATTACCATATCTTTAAGTATATAGGTGGTCATTAGATAATCTTGAGCATGTGATATTAAAACATTAAAAGAAAGTTTTTCACCATTGGCTTCACGTGTAAGTAATTCTTGTGTTTGTAATTCATGAGCTTTTTGTAATTGTGGTGTAGCTTTATCAATTTGAGCTTGTGCTTCAGTAAACTTTCCTTGATGAGCTAATTTTAATGCAGCTTGTAATTCAGCTTTAGCATCTCCGGCCAAGGAGATAATATCAAATGCAATTTTTTCTGTATTCATGTTAACAACACCTTTCAAAAATTTTTATTATTTATAATCATGACGGAATTTACGTTCAATATCTTCTATAGATAAACCTTTAGTTTCTGGCATAATAAATTTAGTAAAGAGTAGAGATAAAATACCAATAGAACTAAAAAATATAAAAAGTATTAGATAAGCCAAATGTATTCATAAGTATTGGAAATAGTAATTGAATACAAAAGTTGGATCCCCATAGAAAGAAAACGGCAATACCAAGAGCTGTACCACGCATTCTAAGTGGAAATATTTCAGACATATATACCCAAGTTACAGGAGATACAAATGTTTGTTGAAAAAAGAGAAATGTTATTGTAAGAGATAATACAAAATATGGTAAATTTGGAGAGCCAGCCATAATATTAGAAATAGTGCCAATACAAGTATTAGCAAATAGAATACCTATAAGCCCAATAGTTAGCATTTTGCGGCGAGTTAATCGTCTCACTAATGTAAAACCAAACAAGGTACCAATAACTGAGATAATACCATTACCAATATTACCAATTAGTGCAGCATCAGTAGAAAATCCAGATTTTGTAAGTATTTGAGAGCCATAGAACATAATAGTATTAACACCTGTTGTTTGCTGTAAAATAGCTACTCCAATACCAATTAATAGAACTTTCTTCATCCATGGTTCAGTAAAATCTTTAAAAGATAAATTTTGTTGAATAGACTGCTCTGCTAATAAATCTTGGATATCATTTAATTCAGCAATAGCTTTAGCTTCACTTTCATGGGTTAATCTCAGAACATCTAAAGCTTCAGAAGTTTTTCCTTTAGCAACAAGCCAACGAGGAGATTCTTTGTTTATTAACATACCAAAAAATAATAGAATAGCAGGAATAGCTGCTATTGCTAAAATATAACGCCAAACATGAGGATCGTGTCCAAGCGTAATAGCAATAATAGCATTTACTATATATGCTAATAATTGACCAGATACAATAACTAGTTCCATTAGAACAACTAAACTACCACGTAAATTACCAGTGGCAATTTCTGCTAAATATGCAGGAACAATAGTAGAAGCACTACCAACAGCTAATCCTAATGTAAATCTAAATATTATAATCATAGTTGCATTAATGGATAGAGCACAACCAAGAGTAGATATAAAAAATAGTATTGACAAATAAGTAAGTGCTGGTTTACGACCCAAAATATCAGAAATACGACCTCCAAGAGCAGAACCAAAAGCAGCGCCAATGCAAATGGCACTTACTACAAGACCTTCTAATGCAGGTGTTAAATTTAGTTGGTCAGGTTCAGCCATATATGGAAGTGCTCCATTTATAACTCCTGTATCATAACCAAAAGCTAAAGAAGCAAATGTAGCAGTAATAGCCATAATCATTACAGTTCTTGAGGCTTTTGTATTTATTTGTTCACTAGACATATAATTCCTCCACTTTTTTTAATAAAAATTAAAAATAATTTTAAAATTTAAATAAAATTGAAAATAATTTAGTAAATATAGTAGCTAGGTTATTTCTAGCTACTATATTTTATTTGTTTATTTACCTAATAATTCACGTTCAATACGTTCACGAGCTTCTGGTGCTTGGATATTCATTTTTTCAGGGAAGCCAAAATAAGATACGCAAGCAATATTATCTCCACCTACTTTTGGAGCATCTTTCTTTAATTGTTTATTTGCAAAATCCATTCCGCGTAGTGTTTCAAATATTCCATCGAAATCAACATCGCCTTCTCCCATTGCTAAATGTTGATGGATAGTTACATCTGCTCTACCTCTTGCATTTAAAGATGGTGGATTTGCTATATATCTACAATCTAATGTTTGATTAAATGTATCAGCAAATAATACATGTGTTAATTCGTCTCCTGCGTATTTTAACATAGAACGAACGTCACCTTTTCCTTGGTCATAGAAGAATGTATGAGCTGCTGAATATACTACACCTAAGTTTTTAGAACGGAATGATTTTACTAAATCACAAGTTTCATTATTTAATTCACAAAAATCATAAGGATGAGACTGTATTTCTACACGTAAACCTTCACGTTCGATAATTGGAAGCAATTCTTCCATAGATTTAAACCACATACCGTTGCAAATTTCTTGTTGATTTGGATCTCCAGAAAATTCAGTATTGATGACAGGAACACCCATATCTACAGCTATTTCAATCATGCGTTTCCAATTACGTACAGCGAATTGACGTTCTTCTTCAGTAGGACCAGACCAACGATATACAACAATAAATGAAGAAATTTCTACACCAGTTTCTTTAAGAGCTTTTCGATATTCGCGTTCACAATCTTCAGAGAAAAGTGGATGTTTATAAAATGGATTAATGCGAGGATGTGGGGATTGTTCAATATATTTATAACCCCAATCAGCTACTTGGTGAACCATAGTATTAATATCCATTTGTTTAGCGAGCACATCAACATCAAATGCTATTTTCATAATAAAACCTCCATGAATTTATAAGTAAAAGATATAGTATATTTTAAGTAATTTAATAACTAAAATTTTAGTATGTATAAAAGACGGCTTATCTATAGACAGCCGTCTTTTGTTATATTTTAACCAAAATATTTATTTACAAATGCTTTAGTTACTTCGGCTGCTTTTTTTATATTTTCTTCATGACTCATAGCATAATATTCTGGACGGAATTCTTCGATAGTACAAACTCCATCAAAGCCAATTTCTTTTAATGCTGTAGCAATACCTTCGTGATCTACAACACCTTCTCCTGGCCATAAACGTTTATCATCACCGCAAGAGCCAAGTGGTAAATCTTCGCAATCATTTAAATGATAAGCAAAAATTTTATTACCATCTGCTTTTTTGAGGTCTTCAAGTTTAGAACACATTTCATGGAAATGGAATGTATCTACAGTGATGCCAACATTTGGACGATCAACAGCTTTTACAACATCATAAGCTGTACCAAATTGATTGATGGAGCAATTTGGAGCACCACAGAATTCAAGAGAGATTTTCATATCTTCTCCAACTTTATCAGATAAATAACGTAGACGAGCGACAGCTTCTTCTTTAATTTCAGAGATAGTTTTATCTTTTACATCAAAAGATGGTACAGTAATAAGCATTTTCATACCGATGGCTTTGGAAACTTTTAAAATGAAATCTACTTCATCATCGATTTCTTTTTCTCCAGCTTCATCTCTTTGGTTGAAGAAAATTAAAGTATTGTAAGCCCAAGGTTTTAAATGATGATTTTTAAACCAAGTAGCGAGTTCATCTAAAGTATGTTCTTTTAAATAGTCTTTTACGCAGTCAAAACGAATTTCAATATAATCGAAACCGTATTTTTCACACATTTCGAGGTCTGCCATTAAAGACTGACCTTTACATTCTAAAGCTGTAGCTTCATTAAATCCGATTTTCATGTTTATATTCCTCCAATTTGTACACGTGAACGCAATGGGCAAAATTATTTATTGTAGAAATCAGGTTTTTCTACAGCTGCGTTAATTTTTTCAATAGCACCAGTTTGTTGAGCTTTTACAAGAGCGTCAGCAGTGATAGCAGCAAGATAGCCATCCCAAGCATTTGGACCATTGATTTCGCCTTTAGCAGCATCATCAACCCAAGCTTGAACTTCAGCATCATAAGCGTCTTTAAAACGAACGAAGCAATCAGTATCAATTGTTGTGGATACACTAGCATTTTTACGAATTGTTGGATAAACAGTAGCCATAGGCATTTTGATAGCACCATCTTCACAAACTACTTCGCAATTGATATCGTAACCAAATTTGCAGTTAACAAATACTTCTACATCAATGCAGACACCTTTTTTTGTACGGAGTAACATGATTTGAGGATCTTTTAATTCGCTATGAGAATATTTAGTAACTCTTGGCATGATTACTTGTGCGGATTCATATTCATCATCAACAAGCCAATGTAATACGTCAATTTCATGAATTGCAGTATCATGAACAGCCATTGGAGTATTATAATTAGTACCTACTTCTGGGTTTCTATGTGTGCAGTGAAGCATTAATGGTTCACCATATTCACCAGATAAGAGAGCTTCTTTTACTTTAGCATAACCAACATCATAACGACGCATAAAGCCTAATTGAATTAAATGTTTACCAGAAGCAACTTCAGCTTGTACAACTTTTAGGCAATCTTCAGCTGTTGTGCAAAGTGGTTTTTCGCAGAAAATACGTTTGCCAGCTTGGATAGCTTCTAAAAGAGCTTCAACATGAGCAAAACCAGGACTTACAATGAATACAGCATCAACATCTGGATCATTAATTAAAAGTTTTTCATCAGTATAAACTTTAGCGTTACAAATACTAGCAGCTTTTTTTGCACTTTCTTCAAATACATCACAAACAGCAACAACTTGAGCACCTTGAATTTTATTTGTCAATCTGGAGATATGGTCTCTACCCATTCCGCCACAGCCGATAACACCTACATTTAACATTATATATTCCTCCAATTATAAATTTATGATTATTTGTTAGTTGTTTATAATTTCTTTCGTTGAGTTTATTATACAATGATGTTCACGTGAACGCAAGAGATTTTTTGCAAATAAAATAAACTTTTTTTTATTGTGAATTTTGTGATAATTAAATAAAAATAGAAGGGAAATATCTTGATAATAATAATAAAGATACATTCCCTTTCTGTTAGATGTTGAAGCGATTTTTAATCACAATATCAGTATAAGCAAATTTACTGTCAGGATTTTTATTATCAAATAATTTATGAAATAATAACATAATAGATTGATATCCTTGAGTATAAGCATCTTGTCCAATTAAAAAATTGATTGTACCATTTGACAGTAATTGAATATTATCATTAATAAAATCATTAGCAATAATTTTAATATCTTTGATTTTATTTGCTTTTTGTAGCGATTTACAAACACCTATAACACCAGAACCTGTAATATATATGCCTTTTAAATTAGGATATTTATTTAAGATTTCATCAGTAATTTTTTCTGCAACCCAATCATCATCATAAGCATAGCGAATGCCAAGATTATTGATTTGAGGATAAGAAATAGAAATTTCTCTGTTAAAGCCATCGGCACGCTGTTGTAGAGAGGGATTTTCTTCATGTCCAGAGATAATAATAATTTGACCTTGTCCGTTGGTGATTTCTCCCATCAAACCAGCAGCTGTTTGACCACTTTTTACAGCGTTTTGTCCAATAAAACAAAGACGAGCTGTATTTTCTAAATCAGAATTAAAAGTAATAATAGGGATATTATATTCTTGTGAAAATTTATCTATTAGCTTTATTAACAAATTATCTTGAGATGGAGAAAGAGCGATACCATTAAATTTTTCAGATTTCATTTTTTCCATTATTTGAATGACCTCTGTTGGATTTACTCCATTAATTTTATGGATTTTTACACTAGCTCCAAAACTTTCAGCTTCTAATTTTGCAGCTTTTAAACCTATTAAAACATCTTTCATAAATGGAGTTTGAGCTAATTGTAAAATAACTCCAATTTTAATATTTTTTTAGCCATAGCAAGAGCTCTACCAGCTCTACTAGGTTTATAACCTACATCTTTAGCTATTTTTTTTATACGTTGTTCTACTTCGGGTTTTATACGACCACGATTATTAAGAGCTCTATCTACTGTTCCACGTGAAACACCAGCCAAATCTGCAATTTGTTGTAGAGTAATAGCCATTTACATTCATCCTTTAAAATATCTTAATGATAATTCATTATAATATTTATATTTTTGGATATCAATAATACATTTAATTAAAAAGAGATAAAGTAAAAACTTTATCTCTTAAATCTTATATTATTTTTGTTGAAGTTTAATGTATTCAATGATTAAGTCAGCAGCTTTTTCTAAAGGAATGTTACTAACATTTATCATTAAATCATAGTTTTGTGCTTCTCCCCAAGTTTGACCAGTATAGTAAGCATAATATCTTTTACGATTATTGTCTTCTTTATCTAATTCTTCTAGTGTATTATTTCCATAATGATCTTTAGCTCTATTTTGTCTAAAATCATCATCAGCATAGATAAAGAAGGAAAAAGTATTTGGATAATCTTTTAAAATATAATCAGAACATCTACCTAAGAATACAGCACTTCCTTTTTGTGCTAATTTTAAAATGGCGATAGATTGCTCTTTAAACATTTTGTTGTAAAAGGGAATACTTTCAAAAGAATAATCTCCTAAAGAACCAGGCATTGAATAGGAAGTAGTAATTAAGTCTGCCATAACTTCATTTGATATAGGTTCTGTGGAATTATGGAATCTTTCAGCAGCTAAATGTACGATTTACGATCATAACAGTTAATACCTAATTTTTTAGCTACAATATTAGCTACTTCTTTGCCACCACTACCATATTGTCTAGTTATTGTAATATACGTATTATCTTTTAGCATTGTAAAATCAATCCTTTCAAATGAATGATTATAATTTGCCTTCAGCTTCGCGTTTAGCTAAATCTTTCATAATTTGAGGATATATTTTATCTAAGTTGTAAGCTAATAAAACAATTATAAGAACAATCCATACTAAGATTGGTCCATACATATAAAGACTAACAATCATATCAATAGCACTTTGAGGTTGAGTGATGAGGCCACTAGCAGAAGAAACATATCCAGCATAAGATAATAAGCCAGTTAAAGCTGCACTAGTAACACCAGAACCGATTTTTGTACCTACAGAGCCACCAGAGAAAATAAGACCTTCTTGGCGAACATGGAATTTCCATTGACTATATTCAATACAATCACCAAAGAAACCAAAAATAACGGAGCAAAGTGGAGCAAAGAAAATACCACGAATGACACAACTAGCTACTACCCAGTTGAAATCCATTGGATTGATTAGATATATTAAATGACCAATTAAGGCTAAAATGATACCAACTAAAGACATATTGCGTTTGCCATATTTTCTTAGTAATGTAGGACAAACTAAGAGAATGACAGCAATCATAACAATAGTTTCTACTAAATAGAGTAAGCCATATAAGGAATCATCAAAAAAGATATATTTACAATAATAAGGTAAAATGATACCGGTGATACAAGCAATAACATTTTGCATTGTCCAAATAGTCATTGCAATCCAGAAATATTTATTTAGAGCTAAGAAGCGTAATGCTTGTCTAGCTGGAATTTTTTCAGTTTTTTGTGTTTTTTCAAGAACAACTGTTTCTTTACATTTATAGAAGCAAATAAGTAACAATAAAAGAGCTAAAACAGCCCAGATAGACATAACTTTTACCCAAGCAAGCTGGTTATCACCGAATACTTTAATAAGTGGTAAAGTAGCAGATACTGCTAAAATTTTACCAAAAGGAGATAAAGCCATTCTAAAGATACTGAGCATATCACGTTCTTTAGAGATACGAGTCATCATTGCAGATAAACTACCATAAGGTAAGTTTAAAGCTGTATAACAAACTGTAGTACATAAATTATATGTTACGAAAATATATGCAAATTGAAGTGCAGATGTAGTTTGAGGTACTGTATAAATTAATACAATGGAGATTGCAAATGGTAAGCTAGTCCATAAAATCCAAGGTCTAGATTTACCCCATTTGGAATTAGTTTTTTCTACTAAAAAACCCATGATAACATCAGATACACCATCAAAACATCTGGATAGAAGCATTACTAACCCAACAACGCTAGCATCAATACCAGCATAGTCAGTATAGAAAAAAGTGAGGATACTCATTGCACCCCAAACGACGTTTTGAGCTGTATCACCTAAACCATATGCTACACGGGTTGTCCAAGATAATTTTCCACTAGAAGCCTGTGCATTATTCATAAATATACTCCTCTCAATAAAATAAGAAAATTAATAAAAATTAAAATATAAAATAAATTCTATATAATAATATTTACTATAAGTATATATAATTAGCAAGGATAATTTATCTTGCTAATTATTTTATATTAAAGACTTATAGATTATATTCATCAGCAATTTCTTTAATAGTTACAGGACGACCTTCTTGTACAGATTTTTTAGCAGCAAGACCAATTAAAACTGGTTGTAAGCCATCATTAGCATTAACTTCTGTTTCAGTGTCATTTTCAATAGCATCAACAAAAGATTTAACTTCATGAGCATATGCCATCATATAACGTTCTAAGAAGAAATACATAGGTTTTTCAGCTACAACACCTTCTTCGCCACTAAATACTGCATTAGAATTAGAGTCGTTGGAGATTGCAATAGCACCTTTAGTTCCAAAAACTTCAGCACGTTGGTCATAACCATAAACTGCTTTACGACAATTATCAATAACAGCAGTAGCACCATTTGCTAGTTTTAAAGTGATAACAGCAGTATCAATATCACCAGCTTCGCCAATTGCAGGATCAACTGTAACAGAACCTACAGCAAATACTTCAGTAACTTCACTTCCGGAAAGATAACGAACCATATCAAAATCATGAATAGTCATATCAAGGAAAATACCACCAGAAACTTTAACGTATTCAATAGGTGGAGCTTCTGGGTCACGAGATGTTACTTTTATAATTTGTTGTTTACCAATTTTGCCAGAAGCTACAGCTTCTTTAATTGCACGGAAATTATGGTCAAAACGACGATTGAAACCAACTTGATATTTAAGACCAGATGCATTAACAACATCAAGAACTTCTTTGATTTTATTAACATCATGGTCAATAGGTTTTTCACAGAAAACATGTTTACCAGCTTGAATAGCTTCTATAGAAAGAGGAGAATGCATATCAGTAGAAGCACAAATGAGAACAGCTTGAATATCTTTATCAGCCAATATTTTTTTATAATCTGTATAAGTTTCAGTAATGCCAAGAGCGTTTGCCCACGCTATAGTGTTATCGTTTAAAAATGGGTCAGCTATTGCTTTTACTTTTGCGTTAGGAACAAATTTAGAAATACTTTCACCATGAACACGACCGATACGTCCAGCACCAATAATACCAATATTAATCATTAAAAAACCACCTTTGAATAATTTATGTTCAACTTTTGAGTTATTTATGTGTATCTTATGTATATAATTTTAACTGTTTTTATAAAAAATATCTATAATATATTGTTTTTTAATAATATTAGCAATATATTATAGATACTTAATTATTAATATATATGCGATTGCTATATAAAAAAATGAATTTAAAAACTATAAAATCTTGCTTTTATCAGAAAACTTAAAACTTTAATATCATTTAGATAAAATAAAAATGCAAATAAAAATATATTTATTTTGTATATAAACATAGTCAATTTAATCAAGAAATAATCAAAAAATAATCATGTGAATTTTAATCATTTTACTAATCAATAACTGGTATCCAATTTTTATCTTTATAAGCAGCAAAACAAAGTTCAATTTGTTTCTTTTGTATTTTTACCTAGAGATAGATTAGGGAGATTATCTAGCGTGAAATAAGCACTATCACTTGTTTCTATATTTTGATTGAATTTGCCGGAGATGACTTCACAGAGCATGAAGATTTTAGTTATGCCATAAGCGTATAATGGCACATTGTGGCGATTTCTATCATGTATTGCAATTAATCTAGTAGGAATGACATCAAGACCAGCTTCTTCTTTAGCTTCTTTGATGAGATTATCGCAGATGGATTGGTTGACATCTACCCAGCCCCCAGGGAGAGACCAACGACCATCACGTTCTTTGACGAGCAGGATTTTATCATCTTTGAAGATAACAGAACGTGTATCTAATTTGGGTGTTTGATAGCCAGTTTCATTGCAAAATAGAGTTTTTACTTTTTCTACAGGTAAATCTACATATTCGCTCATGATTTCAGCAGCCATTTCGCTAAGTCTAGTGAAACGTTCATAATCAAAATCATCTTTAGTATAAGCAAGACCAGCTTGAGCGATAAATTGCATTTCCATAGCAGTTGTAAGCCATTTATGATTGATATATGGTTTTTCAATCATAGTTAATGTATTTAAAATATCATAGGGTTGACGGAAATAATATTTTGCTTGAATATGTTTAAAATCATGGCAACACCATGTAGCAAGGGCAAAATCTATATTTAATTCTTGGGATAAATCGCTATCTTGGGCATTGATACCAATGAATAAAGCATTATCTTTATCTGTAAAATCTGTTTTAGTTTCTACAAATGATATGGAAATATTTTTCTGTTCTAAAAGGGAAATTATTTGCTTGAATTCATTATTTTGTAAGGTTTTATTGATAAATAGTTTCTTATACATAAAATCACATCCGTAGTTTTATTTGTTCTTGGCTTATTAGCTTATTATATTTAAAGCGAGGAACTGTTTATTTTTATTATATCTATTTTTATTTGAAAAAGTAGTTATTTTGATTAAATTTATTATTGAAAACTATTATCAATTATTATATAATACACTTATGATAATGATTATCAATTTAAAGAGGTGAAAAAATGAGAGTATGTGATAATGTAGAAACTATGTTGGCTTTTCATGGCGCTCCAACATTAGAAGGTATAAAGCCAGGTAGTTTGATTTCATTTAATAAACAACGTATAAAAAATTGTCATTTGATATTAAAGCGATATAAGAAATGCATGGAATGTAAAGGCATAAGATTTTTTATAATATCAGAAACAGATAATTGGTTGTTACTCTTTATTTATCGCCAAAATGCTTTAAATCAGGTAATTCAAGAGAATAAAGTTCAAGAGTTTTTGAGTTTTTATGGTTATGTGAATTTTAAAAATCTAAATCAATGCTTAAATTATTTAAAGACTCGCATGAGCTTGCAAAAAGGCTTTCCTCATGAGATTGGTATATTTTTAGGCTATCCGCTAGAAGATGTAAAAGGTTTTATTGAAAATAGCGGACGTCATTTCAAAATCTGTGGTCAATGGAAAGTATATTCAGATACAAAACGAGCTGAAAAATTATTTGCAAAATACGCAGAATGCTCAGACCGTTTTTGTGCTTGTTTATCACAAGGGCAATCAATAGAAGATTTAGTAAAAGCTGTTTAAGTTGAACTTTAGGAGGTTTTTTGATGAATAAAATAGCGATTATTTATTGGAGTGGCTCTGGAAATACAGAAGCAATGGCAAATGCAATTAAAACAGGTGTAGATGGTGCAGGAGTGCCTTGCGATTTATATTTTGTAAGTGACTTTGATGTAGCTTCAATAAATGATTATGATGGGCTTATTTTAGGCTGTCCTGCTATGGGTGCAGAAGTTTTGGAAGAATGTGAATTTCAGCCAGTTTTTGATGAAATGATAAATTCTTTAAATGGTAAATCCGTAGCTTTATTTGGCTCTTATGGTTGGGGCAGTGGCGAATGGATGACGACTTGGGAAGAGCAAGTTAAAGAAGCTGGTGCTGATTTATTTGAAAATGGCTTAATCATCAATGAAACACCAGATGAAGATGGCTTAAATACTTGTGAAGATTTTGGCAAACGTTTTGCTGTAAGTAAATAAATATGTTTTAATTAATCCTTAGCGAAAGCTAGGGATTTTTTATTGACTTGAAGTGTACTTTAAGTTGTAAAATGACTATGTATGTAGAAAACTATATTTATATTATGGTATTATATGGTATAAATAATATACATAGGAGAGGTAGTCATGGAAAAAGCTAAAGTTTATTTTACTGATATGCGTGCATATCCAGGTAAAGAAAATCTATTACAAAAACTTGAACGTTTAATGGTTAAAGCTGGTATTGATAAAATTGATTTTAAAAATAAATTTGTAGCCATTAAAATTCATTTTGGTGAACCAGGAAATCTAGCATATCTTCGTCCAAATTATGCTAAAGTTGTAGCTGATGTAGTAAAAGCTCGCGGTGGTAAACCGTTTTTAACAGATTGCAATACTTTATATGTAGGTCGTAGAAAAAACGCTATAGAACATATGGACGCAGCTTATGAAAATGGATATAATCCATTCACTACAGGTTGTCAGGTAATTATTGCAGATGGTTTAAAAGGTACAGATGAAGCTTATGTTCCAGTGCCAAATGGTGAATATGTAAAAGAAGCTAAAGTTGGTCAAGCTTTAATGGATGCAGATATCATCATTGATTTATCTCATTTTAAAGGTCACGAAATGACTGGTTTTGGTGGAGCAATTAAAAATATTGGCATGGGCGGTGGCTCTCGTGCTGGTAAAATGGAAATGCATTGTGATGGAAAACCAAGCGTAGATACAGATAAATGTGTAGGCTGTGGAGCTTGTAGCAGAATTTGTGCTCATAGTGCGCCAATTATCACAGATAGAAAATGTTATATTGACCCAGATAAATGTTTAGGTTGCGGTCGTTGTATCGGTGCTTGTCATTTTGATGCTATTAAACCTACAAATTGGAATGCTGAAGATTTATTAAATAGACGTATGGCAGAATATGCTTATGCTATTTTAAATGGTAGACCACATTTCCATATCAATATCATTACAGATGTTTCTCCAAACTGTGATTGCCATGGTGAAAATGATATGCCAATTGTACCAAATCTTGGTATGGTAGCTTCTTTTGACCCAGTAGCAGTTGACCAAGCTAGTGCAGATATTGTAAATGAAGCACCAGTAATCGCTGGCTCTGAACTAGCTGATAATATCTTAAAAGATAGTATTGAAGCAGCAAAACATGACCATTTCCATAATACTCATCCAAATACAAATTGGCATGTATGTCTTGAACATGCTGAAAAAATTGGACTTGGCACTTGTGAATATGAATTAGTTAAAATTTAAGTTAGAAATAAGAAAACAGCACTAAATTTTAATAGTGCTGTTTTTTTATATTTTTTAATCTATCTTCAATTTAATAAGAAAATTATTATTGAATTTATATGATTAAATAATAATATAGTTAATAAATTTAAACTATAAATATATAGATTTTAATTATTATAAACTATTGAAAAATTTTTGTTTAGTTTAAAATAATTAAATAGTTAATTAACAATATAATATAAGAAAGGAAAATTTACATGATAAAAAGATATGGTATTTTTTAATTGGATCTTACATTTATGTCTTTAGGAATTGTTTATCATCAATCAGCGTTAGGGACTTCTCCAATTTCTAGTGTACCATATGTATTAAGCTTGGCATTGCCATTTACAGTCGGTCAATTTAATTTTGCTGTTAGTTCATTGATGTTTATTTTACAACCTATTATTTTACGCAATAAATTTGAATGGGTACAGATTTTACAAGTGCCAATGACTTTTATTTTCTGTGCTTTTATTGATTTATTTATGTATATATTTAGTTGGCTTCATCCTCAAGCTTATTATCAACATATTTTAGTATTGTTAATCGGTTGTATTTGTATGGGAATAGGTGTTACATGTCAATTATTAGGACGTGTGGTTATGCTTCCTGGTGAAGGTTTAGTGAATGCGATTGCTACTCATTGGAAATTAGACTTTGGCAAGATAAAGGTTATTTTTGATTGGTCACTCGTTGCTATAGCTGGTGGATTATCATTATATTATTTTGGCACTATTGAAGGAATACGAGAAGGAACACTTGTTTCAGCTTTTGCTACAGGTTTATTAGTGAAATTCTTTATGAATATGCTTTTGAAATTTAGAGTGAAGAGATTTGGGCAATTAAGACAGCAATATAAAATGGAAAAGTTAAAATCTAAAGGAAATAAAGTATAATCATTTAGATAAACTTTTTTATTTTTTAGAAAATAGTGCTAAACTAAAATTAAAATTCTTATTGATTTTATACATAATAAAGAAAAGGGCTGATTTTGATTATGGGTAAAATGTTGACAAGACAAGAAGCTTGGGAATTATTGACAAAATATACAAAAACTCCTAGCTTACAAAAACATGCATTGGCAGTAGAAGCTGTAATGAAGCATTTTGCAAAACTAAATAATGAAGATGTAGAAAAATGGGGAGTAGTGGGTTTACTTCATGATTTAGATTATGAACAATTTCCGGAAGAACATTGTCATAAAGTTGTAGAAATCATGCAAGAAGAAGGAATTGATGATTTTTATATTCATGCAGTATGTAGTCATGGTTATGGTATATGTTCTGATGTGAAATCGGAACATATTATGGAAAAAGTGTTATTTACTATAGATGAATTAACTGGACTTATCAATGCACTTTGCTTGATGCGACCTTCAAAAAGTGTATTAGATTTAGAAGTAAAATCAGTTAAAAAGAAATTTAAAGATAAATCATTTGCCTCTGGTGTAAATCGTCAGATTGTAAAAGATGGCTGTGAAATGTTAGGCATGAGCTTAGATGAAGTCATCAAGGAAACTATTGAAGGCATGAAGACGGAAGCAGAAGCTATTGGTTTAAAAGGTAATCTATAAAATTTTAATTAATAATATAAAAAAGCCTAGAGAACTTAATCTCTAGGCTTTTGTTATATCATTAATTAAAATACATCATGAAGAATGATTGTCTGATCACGGTTTGGACCTACGGAAACAAATCCAAGACCAATACCCGTAACCTGCGCCATTCTTTCTAAATATTTACGTGCATTTTCTGGTAAATCTTCGTATTTTCTGATGCCAGAAATGTCTGTTTTCCAACCAGCGAATGTTTCATAAACTGGTTCTACATTTGCAAGAACTTTTAAGCTTGCAGGCATTTCATCTAAGATTTCACCATTGTATTTATAAGCTACACACATTTTGATTTCATCGAAAGTATCGAGAATATCAAGACGAGTAACTGCCATATAATCAATACCACTGAGGTAACCTGCATAGCGAACTACGCAAGCATCAAGCCAGCCAGTACGACGAGGACGACCTGTAACTGTACCATATTCATGACCGCAATCACGGATTTTATCGCCGATTTCGTTGAGCTGTTCAGTTGGGAAAGGACCTTCACCAACGCGAGTGCAATATGCTTTTACGATACCTACTACTTTATCGATTTTGTTAGGGCCTACACCAGCACCGGAGCTTACGCCACCAGCTGTTGGATGAGAAGCAGTAACATATGGATAAGTACCATGGTCGATATCAAGCATAGTAGCTTGAGCACCTTCAAACATTACTTTTTTACCAGCATTGATTTCTCTATTTAAGAATGCGGAAGTATCAATTACATGTTTTCTGAGTTTTTCAGCGTAACCGAGATATTCAGTGCGAATATCTTCATAGTTTAATGGTTCTTTACCATAGAGTTTTACAAGCTCACGATTTTTAGTTTCAAGAGCTGTTTTTAATTTTTCGCTGAATGTTTCTTCATCAATTAAATCACAAACGCGGATACCAATACGGTTATCGCGGTCCATATAGCATGGGCCAATACCACGTTTAGTAGTACCGATTTTTAATTCGCCTTTGTTTTCTTCTTCAAGACCGTCCATAAGACGATGGTAAGGCATTACAACGTGAGCACGATTAGAGATACGTAATCCGTCAACAGAGTAACCATCTTTTTTTAGAGCTTCCATTTCTTGAAGGATTACTTCAGGGTCAAAAGCTACACCATTTGCAATCACACAAATTTTATTATCATAGAGCATACCAGATGGCATGAGTCTTTGTTTAAATTCTTTGCCGTCTACTGTAACGGTATGACCTGCATTACTACCACCTTGATAACGTACAACTATATCAGCTTTTTCTGCTAAATAGTCTACGATTTTACCTTTACCTTCATCACCCCATTGGGTACCAGTTACAACAACTGTTGACATAAAAAACTTCCTCTCTATTACTCAAGTTTAATATTAACTGCTTATTCAATACCGAAACGAGCCATAATCATGTCTACATTGCGTAAGAACCATTGATAATCGAAGCAGTTGTCGATTTCTTCTTTAGTGAGATATTTTGTGATATCTGGGTCTTTTTCTACATTTGTGCGGAAATCTTCGCCTTTGAGCCATCTAGCCATAGCATTTCTTTGAACCCATTTGTAAGCATCTTCACGAAGTACGCCTTTGCTTACAACAGCGAGCATGATGCGTTGGCTGAAGATAAGACCGCCAGTTTTGTTAAGATTTTCCATCATAGCTTCTGGATAAACGAGAAGTTTATCTACAAGATTTGTTAATTTACGGCAGCAGTAATCAACGTTGATAGTGCTGTCTGGTAAAATTACGCGTTCAACGGAAGAATGGGAAATATCGCGTTCATGCCAAAGAGTGATATCTTCCATAGCTGCAATAGCGTTACCACGAACAAGACGAGCCATACCAGTGATGCGTTCTCCAGTGATTGGATTGCGTTTATGAGGCATAGCAGAAGAGCCTTTTTGGCCAGGCTGGAAATATTCTTCAACTTCACGAATATCTGTACGTTGGAGATTGCGTAATTCTGTAGCGATTTTTTCAAATGTGCTAGCTACAATAGCAAGTGTAGTCATATATTCTGCATGGCGATCGCGCTGGATAACTTGAGTTGCAAGTTTTACAGGTTCAATGCCAAGTTTTTTACAAGTGATTTCTTCAATACGAGGGTCAATATTGGAATAAGTTCCTACAGCACCAGAAAGTTTACCGACAGCGACAACTTTTTTTAGCGTGTTCTACACGTTCGATATCGCGGCAAATTTCGTCATACCATAAAGCAAATTTTAAGCCAAGAGTCATTGGTTCTGCATGGATACCATGAGTACGACCAATGCAAACAGTGTGTTTATATTTTTTAGCTTGACGTTTTAAAACATCACGTAAATTTTTGAGGTCTTCTAAAATAAGCTCAGCGGATTTTTTCATCATAATGCCGAGTGCTGTATCTTTTACGTCGCTGGAAGTTAATCCTTTATGGATATATTTAGAATCTTCACCAACGTATTCAGCAACGTTAGTTAAAAATGCGATAATATCATGATTAGTAACTTTTTCAATTTCTTTAACGCGTTCTAAGTTAAACTGTGCTTTTTCACGAATATTTTTAGCAGCTTCTACAGGAATTTGACCAAGTTCTGCCATAGCTTCACAAGCTGTAATTTCAACTTCAAGCATTACTTCAAATTCGTGTTGGAGAGTCCAAATTCTTCCCATTTCAGGATTGGTATAGCGTTCAATCATTTAAAAATTTCCTCCTCATATTTAAAAACCAGCATAAATTTTCTACTGATAACAGCAAAAAGAACTCAAATAGACACTATGTCAAGGATTTGAGTTTTATTTGTAAAATCTATATGTAGCTTTTACCTTCATATAATAGCATTTTATGTACTTTAGTGTCAATGAAAATGGGGATTATAAGTTTACGATACATATGTGCATAATAAAAAGCTATATTAATTTTACGATTAATATAGCTTGTTTTGTTAAATATTATCTTGAGTACGAAGTAAATCTGCAAATTTTGTAAATTCCTTATGGAAGAATAATTGAACAGTATCAACAGGACCATTACGATGTTTAGCGACAATAACATCAGTTATATTTTTATTTTCTGTTTCAGCATTGTAATAATCTTCACGATATAAAAACATAACGATATCGGCATCTTGTTCTAGTGAACCAGATTCACGAAGGTCACTGAGCATTGGTTTTTTTTATCTGTCTTGATTCTACGCTACGAGAAAGCTGGGAAAGTGCAATTACAGGAACATTGAGTTCACGAGCTAGAGATTTTAAAGAACGAGATATCTCAGAGATTTCTTGTTGTCGATTATCGCCATTTTTATTTGCTCTACCTTGCATTAATTGCAAATAGTCGATTAATACTAAACTTAAACCTTTTTCTTGTTGAAGTCGGCGAGCTTTGGAGCGAAGTTCCATGATGCTGATACCAGGAGTATCATCAATATAAAGTGGTGCTTTAGAAAATTTATCAGCAGCGGCAATTAATTTTTGCCAATCTTGTTCATCTAAATCACCGACGCGTAATCGTTGAGACTCAACAAGTCCTTCTGCACAGAGCATACGCTGCATTAATTGTTCTTTGGACATTTCAAGAGAGAAAAAGGCTACAGGTTTATTTTCTTTTAAAGCAACATGAGAAGCTATATTTAAAGTGAAGGCTGTTTTCCCCATACTAGGTCTGGCAGCGACTAAGATTAAATCAGAAGGTTGAAGCCCTGCGGTGAGTTTATCTAAGTCTTTAAAGCCAGTGGATAAACCTGTCAGACCACCTTTTGATTCATATAGATTTTCAATTTTGCTAAAAGTATCAATGACAATTTGATTAATAGGTGTGAAATCGCCAGTTTTACGATTAGAAGCGATTTCTAAAATCATTTTTTCGGCTTTATCCATGATGCTATCAGCATCATCAGCACCTTCATAACCCATAGCAGCAATGGCTGTAGCTGTATTGATGAGATGACGCATGAGAGCCTTTTCTTTGACTATCTTAGCGTAAAAAACTACATTTGCAGCTGTAGGCACAGTATTGGCAAGTGCAGTAACAAAGGCAATACCGCCAACTTTTTCTAATTGATTTGTTTTATTTAATTGTTCAATGACAGTTAAATTATCGACTGCCTGATTGCGATTGGATAAATCAAGCATGGCTTCAAAAACAATGCGATGAGCTTCGCGATAAAAATCCTGTGGATTTAAAATTTGAGCAGATTCAGCAATAGCTTCTTTGGAGATGAGCATAGCACCTAAAACAGCTTGCTCAGCTTCTATATTTTGGGGAGGTACTCTATCTATCAAAAATAATCACCTCTTAAATTTTATCAAAAGCGAATGCTAAAGCTTCTTGTGCTGTTTTAACAGGATGTACTTTTAAGCCATGTAAATCAGGCGGGATATCTTTAGCATTTTCTTCAGGAATAATCAAGGTTTTGATGCTAGCTTGGCTAGCACCATAAGCTTTTTCAAAGACACCGCCTACAGGACGAACTAATCCTTGAATAGAGATTTCACCAGTAATGGCGATATCCTGACGAATTGGTTTTTGGGTAATAGCAGAAATCAAAGCTATTAAAATGGCTGTTCCAGCAGATGGCCCATCAATATTACCGCCACCGATTATATTGATGTGAATATCATAATCGTGAATATCTTCATTTGTGAGTTTGCGTACAACAGCAGCAGCATTGAAGACAGAGTCTTGAGCCATAGAGCCAGCTGTTTGATTAAAACGCAAGATACCTTTACCTTTTTCATGAGCTTTAAAAGCGATAGCTTCAATTTCGATAACAGAACCAATAAAACCAGCAACGCCTAAGCCAAAAATTTTACCAATCTCACTAGTGTCAGAAGCTTTTTTAGTGATAAATGGTGTTAAGCGACTTACTTGAGCTACAGTATAGATATCTTCTTTAGTGATTAATATATTATCCATATCATTTTCTTGGCGAACGAGAGCATTACTGTAAGCATCAGCTAAGATATTGATAGCTTTACGTCCTTCAATTGTATATTCACTGATAATCGGGGCTACTTCATCATCTAATTTAGCATTTAGTTTATGAGCAGCATTTAAAACTATAGTTTCAATATGTTTTGGAGTCAGCGGTTCAAAATAGATTTCAGCACAACGAGAACGAAGAGCTGGATTTAAATAATAGCTATCGCGAGTTGTAGCTCCAATTAAAACGAAATCAGCAGGCGCACCTTCAGTGAATAATTTTTTGATATATTCTGGTACATTAGGGTCGTTTGGCTCAAAATAAGCAGAGTCAAAATAAGCGCGCTTATCTTCAAGGACTTTTAATAATTCGTTTTGTAAAGTATCATCAAGTTCCCCGATTTCATCAATGAATAAAATACCACCGTGAGCATCTGTAACAAGCCCTGGTTTTGGTTCAGGAATACCGCTGTCAGCTAAATCTCTACGAGCTCCTTGATAAATTGGGTCATGAACAGAACCAAGTAGAGGATTGGCTATACCTCTAGGGTCATAGCGAAGTGTAGTGCCGTCTGTTTCCACAAAAGGTGCATCAGCATTAAATGGTGTATGTGGCTGAGTACATGTTTCTTGAAGTACAAGCCTTGCAGCAGTTGTTTTCCCTACGCCAGGAGGGCCATAAAGTATTAGATGTTGAGGATAAGGTGAGCTTAATTTTGCTTTTAAAGCTTTAATAGCTCTTTCTTGTCCTATGATTTCAGATAAATTTTCTGGTCGTAACAATTCCATGATGGATTTTGTTAGATGAATTTTATTTTTATCTTCTAGCTGTTGTAGTTTTGCTAATGATTGAGAAGATTCTTTAAGAGAACTTTCTTCTTTAAGGATTTGTTTTTTTATATCGAAAATATAATCTTGATGATTTTCTTCCATCTTCGCAGATATGCGTTTTTCTAATTCATCTTCAAAAGAACGACGTGCCATGATATTGGCTAAATAATCCATCATTTCTTTTAAAAGTGTAGGAATTTCATCATCTTTAGGCAATTTATCTAAAGTAGGATTTTCATAAACTATTTTTTGTAGACCTAAGATACGTTGATTGCGGTTATTTGAGCGAATTAGCGTTAAAGCTTCTAATTTACTCGCTTTTAATACAAGACGGTCAGCACCTTCGATATCGACTAAGATATCATAAAGAGCATCAATATCATGGTCTATAGGTTCAACTACGATTTCTTCAGGAGAATTTTCAACTTTTGTAGCAGAAATATTAGGCTGCTGTAATTTTACAGCAGCCTTAGTTGTTCGAGATTTTTTTTTTAGATTTGAAAAAACGAGAAAATATACTCATAATTGCCTCTTATTTTTCTACAACGTGTACAGTGATTGTACTTGTTATTTCAGGGTGAACTTTGATTGTTGCAGTGTAATCACCGAGACAAGTTATATTTTTATATCGATTTTGCGTTTATCAATATCAATATTGTGTTTTTCTTTAAGTGTTAAAGCAACATCTTTACTTGTAACAGAGCCGAATAAACGACTGCCTTCGCCAACGCGAACAGGAATAGTGATTTCTACTTGGGATAATTGGGAAGCCATTAAACGAGCCTCATCACTAGCTTGTTGTTTTTTGCGTTCAGCAGATTTTTTCTGAGCTTGAGCTACATTTATATTTTGTTTAGTTGCTTCTACTGCATATTTTTTAGCGATGAGGAAATTTCTACCATATCCTTCAGCAACTTCTACGATATCGCCTTTTTTACCAACTTTTTTAAGATCTTGCAACATTATTACTTTCATTCTTATCAGCCTCTTTCATATATGACAATGTAGTATTTACTACATCTTGTTTTAATTCTTTTAAAGGTCTATTTTTTACTTGGGAGCCAGCCACATTTTGATGACCGCCACCACCAAATTGTTCCATGATGACTTGGACATTGATTTCACCAGTGGAACGAGCGCTTACACCAATGACATTATCTTTTAAGCGGAAAAATACAATACTTACGCGTACATTTTCAATTCCCAATAAATCATCAGCGATTTTTCCTGATATAGCTTGAATACTATTGGCATTATCAGGGCAAACTGCTACAACTAAGCCTTCAGGATAGAAAACAGAATTAGCAATAGCAGTACATTCAGCAAGATTAGTTTCATAATCTGTGCGGAATAAATAATGAACTACTTCAGGGTCAGCACCACAACGACGTAAATGCGATACAGCATCAAATGTACGAACACCAGTATTGACACGGAAGTTTTTCGTATCGACAACTATACCAGAATAAAGAGCAGTAGCTTCTAAACGTGATAACTTGATATTTTCATTGAAATACATCAATAATTCAGTTACCAATTCGCTTGTAGAAGAAGAATATGGCTCAATATAGATTAATAATGCATTTTTGATTACATTTTCAGAACGACGATGATGGTCGATTACAATGACATTATTTATTGATTGCAATAAATCAGGACTAGCTACAAGATGAGGTATATGTGTATCGACTACGAATAATACAGGATTTAAAGCAGTCATTGCTAGTGCTTCTTTTTGTGTGATAAAGAGATTTTCAAAGTCTTTATCAGTTTTGCAAAGACTGATTAATTTATCTACACCTTCATTCATATCACTTAAAATGATATAAACAGGTTTTCCCATTTGACGAGCCATACGCGATACACCTATGGCAGAGCCTAAACTATCAAAATCTTCATTGTGATGTCCCATGACAAACACAACATCAGCAGCTTCCATGCGTTCAAAAACAGCATGAGCGACAACGCGAGCTTTTACACGGGTATGTTTTTCTACAGCTTTGGATTTTCCACCAAAGAATTGAACTTTACCATCTAAGTCAACAGCTACTTGGTCCCCACCTCTACCTAATACTAAATCAAGATGAGATTGAGCAAGAGCACCTAATTCTTCCATAGAAGTTTTTGGTCTGCTTTGAATTAAACCGATACTCAAAGTAACAGGGAATTTGTTATCGCCGTGAAGATTGCGAACCTTGTCTAAGATATCGAATTTTTCACTGACAGCTAAATCAAGAGCATGGCGTTCTAAGATGATTACATACATATCATCAGAGATGCGACGAAGTAATCCACCTAGAGAATGAGACCATTTATCTAAAAGACTATTGACTTCAAATAAGATAGATGTACGTTGAGCTTCACTTAACCCTTGCATAACGTCATCATAATTATCTATTTGGATATAACCAAATACCATAGTACGCATAGCTGTATCTAATTTAAAACGTTCATATTCTGAAATATCATAGATATATAAAGTCATCAAATGGCTATCATCATCAGTATTTACTGGTCGATAGATTACCATGTAGAATTTATTATCTTGAGAAAAGATATATTGACCATTACGGTTCCAAATATTATCGATAGGAATGTTTGGCCAAATATCAGTGATAAAAGAACCTATTTCAGGTGGTTGCTTGAGCCAGCGTTCTAATTCATGATTATACCATTCTAAACGTAAATCTTTATTGATAACCATGATTACTTGAGGTAATTGTTCCAAAGCATAATTAGATAATTCATTTACATTTTTAATGACATTTTCATAGTAAGCTTTTAGATTTTTGCGTCGTTCAATACTGCGTTCTTTTAGATAAAAGAATAAACATATCCATAAAACAATACCGCCACTAAATATATACCAATTGTATTGAAATAATATGACTAATAATATCAAAGAAACTATTAAAGTAACACATATATCAATCCAAGTGGATAATTTATTAGGCATAAAATTACCTCCTAAACATCATTGCTATTTTTGAATTTCTTTCGATAATCAAAAATCATATCAAAGAAGCCAGCAAGAGCAATGATTTGAGCAATTATCATGTTTAGACATAACATAATGATAATGAAAATCCAAACAGCAGTTGGCCAATTTTTTAATTTATAAAAAAATCTTATGACAGATAAACCTTGTACTAAACCTAAGACATTAGCACATAAATAAGTGTTTAGGGCAATTTGATAAAGTAGAGTAATACTGCGAGTATCGCCCCAATACATGCCTATTAAAGAAAAGGCATATATATATATGAAAACTTTAGGGAAGCGCCATAATCTAAATGGTGGCAAAGAGTTAATATTTGTAGTTCCCAAGCGTTTTAATAAAAAAGAACTAGCAATATAATTAATCACTAATTTTATTACAGCATTTAAAATAAAAATCATAGGTAAGACAAGCGCAAGAGTTTCTATTAAATGCTGAGTTTGTCTTTGTGCATCAATCATAGCTTCTGAAGTTATGCCCATAGAATAAAACATTTCATTTGTATCAAGCATAGCTGTTTTAAAAGCATCTAATTGGTCTACAAATAAATTTATACCTGTCAGATAGAAGGTACATATTAAAAATAGACATACACCAATTATTGAAGCTACAAAAGATGTAGCAAAAATCTTTACAGCAGACCAACAATGATTATAGCCAAAACCTAAAGTTAAAGCTAGAGGCACTGAACCTAGGACAAGTGGTATGGCAGTAACAGGTGTTAAAAATACACATAATAAAATACTAGCAATTAAAGCACTAAATATACCATATTTAAGATTATGTTTTGGCTGTAATAATTGTAATAGGTAAAGTCCAAAATAAA
>ENA-OQJT01000022-OQJT01000022.1-human-gut-metagenome-genome-assembly--contig:-NODE-22-length-30094-cov-0.885007_pt1 | contig 30094 bp, 37 predicted proteins | sample MGYA00242612_ERZ504779 | MGnify/ENA primary metagenome ERZ504779 (study PRJEB26092, sample SAMD00036366) | human gut metagenome | host: Homo sapiens | study: EMG produced TPA metagenomics assembly of...
AAGAAGTTTACGAAGGTAAAACTTTAAAAGAATTGGACGCAGAAAACGAAAAAAGAGCTAGATACTACAATTATTACACAGGTAAAAAATGGGGCGAAGCTTCTAACTATGATTTAATTGTAAATACTAGCAATGCTCCTTTAGATAAAATAGCTGATGCTATCATCGAATATATTAACACAGTTAAATAATTTTTAGTGTAGTCATTAAATTTTTAATAACATAATGGGAGGCCTTTATATGTCAAGATTTTTATCACGTGTGGCATATGCGTGCGGTACCTTTGGGCATGACTTTTTCTATGCAATGATTGGTACTTATTTTATGATTTTCGTAACAAGTAATTTATTTAATACAGATGATACAAGTTATAATGAATATATGATCGGTCTTGTAACAACAGTTATTCTTGTTATTCGTGTTGCGGAACTTTTCATTGACCCATTTATTGGTAATACTATCGATAAAACAAAAACTAGATGGGGTAAATTTAAACCTTGGGTTCTTTCTGGTGCAGTTATTGCCGCAGTTACTTTAGCTATCTTATTCACAGATATTGGCGGTTTAGCTGAAACAAGCCCTATAATGTACTTAATTGTTTTCGCTATCTTATATATAATTATGGATATTTTCTATTCAGCAAAAGACGTTGCTATTTGGTCCATGATACCAGCACTTTCTTTTGATTCTCGTGAACGTGAAATTACAGCTACTTATGCACGTATTGGTTCTGTATTCGGTGGTCAGCTCGTAACTATCATTGTTATTCCAATTGTTTTAGCTTTCTCTGAAAATAGCAATGGTGGTGCAGGTGATGCTACAGGTTGGTTCGCATTTGCTGCAATTGGTGGTTTAATTGCTACTGTAGGTGCTATCATTCTTGGTATTGGTACAAAAGAACATGACTCTGCGCTTCGTGAAAACAAAACAGATACATCTTTTGGACAAGTTTTCTCTGTATTAATGAAAAATGACCAGCTCTTATGGATTGCATTTGCTTATCTTATCTTTGGTTTAGGTCAAAACCTTATCAATAACTTCAACCTTTACTATTTCATTTATGTATTAGGTGATTCTTCTCAGTTTTCCTTCTTAGGTGTAATCAACGTTATCATTGGTTTAATGGCAGTTGCTTTATTCCCATCATTAACTAAAAAATTCAGCAGACGTAATTTATTCTTCTATTCTATCGCTATTATGTTAATTGCAGTAGTTATTTACTACTTTGCAGGTCAAAATGTATATTTAACATTACTTGGTGCTGGTTTATTTGCATTACCACAGCCACTTATCTTCCTTGTTGTATTAATGACAATTACAGATACTGTTGAATATGGTCAATTAAAACTTGGTCATCGTGATGAAGCACTCGTACTTTGTGTACGTCCTTTAATCGATAAATTAGGCGGTGCTATCACATCTGCTATCGTAGGCTTCACAGCTGTTTGGGTTGGTATGTCTGGTAATAAAGTTACAGCAGAAAGCATAACTCCTGATAATTTACTCAACTTCCAAATTATCATGTTTGCAATTCCATTTATCTTACTCATCATTGCAACATTCATTTACAAAGCTAAAGTTAAATTAACAGAAGAAAAACATGCTGAAATTGTTAGAGAACTTGAACGTACTTGGGGTAAAGATAATAAATAATTGATATGAAAGTTATAAAAAGGATATTCTTTTTAAAGAATATCCTTTTTTTTATGTTTAAATATAATTATTAAAAATTAAAATTTTATTGAATTTTCATTTAAATAGACGTTTTTATAAATATAATGGTATTATTATTATTAGAAATTTGAAGAGAAAAGAGGCCTGGCACTAAATGAAAGTTTATCTCTATATTAATAAACAAGGGTTTAAAGAAAATACTTTTTAGAGTAGCTTTTAAAGAATTGGTAAGAGTTGTGAAAGACGAGCAAAGTAAGCCTACTGCTTATTTAGTAGGTAAGTATGAAGTAAGGGATTATGAACATAGTTACGATGTGCCTTATAATAAAAAATATGAAAATAGATATTTTGCTATACCTATCAGCGACAGAGAAAAAGGTTTCTTTAATTTAACAACTATTTTTTGCAATAATGATTTGAGCGATTATGAAGTAATTAATGAAGCAACTTTAAATGCAGTGATTAATACTTTACTTAAAGAAGCAGATGAAAGATTATCTAGTAGCATTAGCTTAGAATATGTAGGTGGACGTTCTAAAGAAAATCAGAATATCATTGAAGATATTTCAGCTTCTTCTTTTATTGCTATGATTAATATGTTAAATACTTGGGCAAAAGAAGAAAAACAGGAAACTGAATTTAAATTACAAATTGAATTTTAATAATATTAATAATGGAATTATATTTAAGGGATTGGCTTTATGCTTAATCCCTTTTTATTTTTGTTTAATTAGTTGTAAAAACAACAGAATTTATATCTTTTTTATTTATAATAATAATTAATTTATAAGAAAAGAGTGTGTATAATGAAAAAATGGTTGATAGTTTATTCTAGTGTAACTGGAAATACAAAACAAATAGCAGAGGTTATTTATGATGGTTTTGGTGAAGATATGGCAAATATTTTTGCTATACGAGATGAATTTAATCTTGAGGATTATGATAATATTGCTGTAGGATATTGGCTTACTCGTGGCGAACCAGATAAAATGGTACAGGAATTATTGAAAAAATTAAATAATAAAACAGTAATTTTATTTCAAACACAAGGTGCAGAATTAAATAGTGAACATTCTATAACTGCTTTTGCTAGAGCTGCTAGTTATTTAGGAGAAAATTGCAAAGTATTGGGAACTTTTGCCAGCCAAGGAAAAATAAATCCAGCAATGCTAGAAAGGCGTAAAAATGCTGATAAAAATGATCCTCATGCAGCGACACCTCGTAATCTTGAACGTTGGCAAAAAGCTTCAATTCATCCTAATGAAGAAGATTTTTCTCGAGCAAAAGAATTTGTTAAGTCTATGCAACGAAAAATAGCTTTGAGAGAAAAATATTTAAATATGAAAAAATAAAAGAAAATAAAAAAAGACGGTTTTAATACCGTCTTTTTTGTTGTGTTTTAAGTTTTAGATAAGAGATTTAATATCTTCTTCTACACTATTGATACCAGAAATACCGAAGTTATCCACAAGAACTTTAGCTATATTTGGAGATAAGAAAGCTGGAAGTGTAGGGCCAAGTTTTATATTTTTTACACCAAGATAAAGAAGTGCTAAAAGAACGATAACAGCTTTTTGTTCATACCATGCGATATTATAAGCAATTGGTAATTCATTGATATCATCTAAGCCAAATACTTCTTTAAGTTTTAAAGCAATCAAAGCGAGTGAATAACTGTCATTACATTGACCAGCATCTAAAACGCGAGGAATACCACCGATATCGCCTAGATTTAATTTATTATATTTATATTTTGCACAGCCAGCAGTTAAGATAACTGTATCTTGAGGAAGTGCTTTAGCAAAGTCAGTATAATAATTTCTAGCTAATTGACGACCATCACAGCCTGCCATAACTACAAATTTTTTGATAGCACCAGATTTTACAGCTTCAACTACTTTATCAGCAAGAGCTAAGACTTGATTATGAGCAAAACCACCTACGATAGAGCCTGTTTCAATTTGTGTTGGTGGTGGGCATTTTTTGGCATGTTCAATAATAGCAGAGAAATCTTTAGTTTCGCCGATTTCTCCAGGGATATGTTTACAGCCTGCAAAGCCAACAACACCTGTAGTATAAATTCTATCTTTATATTCAGCTTTTGGTGGTACGAGGCAGTTAGTAGTCAATAAAATAGGGCCGTTGAAGGATAAAAATTCTTCTTTTTGTTTCCACCAAGCATTACCATAGTTGCCTGCGAAGTTTTTATACTTTTTAAAGAATGGATAGTAATGTGCAGGAAGCATTTCGCTATGTGTATATACATCAACACCAGTTCCTTGAGTTTGTTCAAGAAGCATTTCTAAATCGCGTAAATCATGACCAGAAATCAAAATTGCTGGATTATTGCGAACACCGATATCTACAGATGTGATTTCTGGATTTCCATAGCGAGAAGTATTAGCTTCATCTAAAAGTGCCATGACTTTTACACCGAAAGCACCGGTTTCTAAAGCAAGAGCTGTTAATTCTTCTCCAGATAAATTATCATCAACAGTTTTAGCTAAAGTAGCTTGTAAAAATGAGTCAATTTCATCATTAAATTTACCAAGGGCATTTGCATGTTTATTATATGCTGCCATACCTTTTAAACCATAAGTGATTAATTCACGAAGACTGCGAATATCTTCATTTTCAGTAGCTAAAACACCGATAGTAGCACCTTTTACAAGGTAAGTATTTTCATCATCAGTAGTCCAAAGAGCTACAGGGGATAAATTATCTTTATTTTGCAATTTTGCAAATAATTCTTGTTTATAATTTAAAGTGTCTGTGATGCGTTTAATGATAATTTCATCATCAAAATTAGCGTTAGTGATAGTGATAAAAAGATTTTCACAGATAAATTGATTTAATTTACGACTGATATCTTGTTTTTCTTGACGAAGTTTAGTAGTGATTTCGCAAAGACCTTTAGTTGCATAAATTAATAAATCTTGCAGTGTAGCAGTAGTGGCGGATTTTCCACAAACACCTACACGAGTACAGCCTGTGCATTGAGCTGTTTCTTGACATTGAAAGCAAAACATTTTATTTTCCATAATTATCTCTCCAATAATTTTATTTGTGATTTAATTGATATGCTTATTATAATTAGTCTTGATTTAAAAGTATGTTGTAAAAACAACAGATTTAAAGATAAAAATAAAAAAGCTAGAACATATCTGAAAAGACATATTCTAGCTTAATTTTTATAAATTTATTTTTTACCACAAACCTAAAAGATGTTGAACTAATAAGCTGACGCAAGCAATAGCTATCCAACAGCAAAAGCCCATGATGATAGGACGACCACCATTTTTTATTAAATCAACGATATCAGTATGAAGACCAATAGCGCCCATTGCCATGATGATGAAATATTTACTGAAAAATTTCATTAAAGCAAAGAAAGATAAAATAGCAGAAGATATTTCAGCAGAAAAAATATTTCTGTCCATAAAATAATTTAAGAAAGTAGTAATAATAGAAGCAATGATGAAATATAAAATAAACATTGGAAATGCAGATTTTATACTAGCTTTATTTTGACCAGAAGCTTTTTTTTGCTTGATAAAAGCCTAAAACTAATGTGATAGGAATAATAGCAAGTGTTCTAGTGAGTTTTACGATAGTAGCACCAGTTAAAACTTCTGTACCAGTATTATGCATGCTATCCCAAGAAGAAGCTGCTGCTGTAACAGAAGAAGTATCATTGACCGCAGTACCTGCAAAGATAGCAAAACCATGATCAGATAAACCTAAAAAATTACCCAAAGTAGGGAAAATTAAAGCAGCGATGATATTAAATAAGAAGATAACAGATATGGCTTGAGCTATTTCTTTATGATTAGCGTCAATGACAGGTGCTGTTGCAGCGATTGCAGAACCACCACAAATAGAAGAACCTACACCGATTAAGATAGAAGATTTAGCAGGAATATTGATTAATTTAAAAATTATGTAGGCTGTAATTAATGAAGTGGCAATTGTAGAAATGATGATTGGCAAAGATGTAGCACCTACAGCGATAACAGTGCTTAAGTTTAGACCAAATCCCAATAAAATAACAGCATATTGTAAAACTTTTTTAGAAGTAAATGTAATACCACTTTTTAAGATATCTTTTTCGCGAACAAATTTTGATAATAGCATACCAAGTAAAAATGGCAAAAACAGGACCGCCAATGATTTCAAATTCTTTACCTAAAAAATAAGCAGGTAAGGCTAAGACGAAACAAAGAAATACTCCTTGAAAGCGGTCTTTAATTAATAACATATAATAATACCTCCTATATTTAATTACCTATTAAATATTTATTTTTAATTGGTAATTTTTATAACAAGGAGATATTTTAACTTATTTTTTTATTTTGTGCAAGTTTATAAGTTTTATTTTTGTGTTAATTCATAGATATCTAAACGACGATGTCTTAAAAGTGGTATCTGTTCACGAACGAGATTAATTTCATTTAAATTTATAGTTGTAAATAAAGCAGTTTCTTCAAAATCTGCTTGATTTAAAATTTTTCCCCATGGTGAAACAATAATGCTATGACCATAAGAATGGTAAGAAGCATTTAAATTTCTAGCAGGAGCTGTACCAATGGTGAATACTTGATTATCTACAGCACGACTTTGGAATAATAATTCCCAATGAAGTGGGCCTGTAGTCATATTAAAAGCAGCGGGAACAAGGATAATTTTTGCTCCTAAATCTACCATTAATCGAGCGAGTTCAGGGAAGCGGAAATCATAACAAATGCATAATCCCATTTTACCCCATTTTGTATCAAAAACAGTGATACTATTGCCAGCAGATAAAGTATCTGATTCTTTAAAGTGTTGACCATTTTTCACATCAATATCGAATAAATGCATTTTGCGATGTTTAGCGATGCAATTACCATTATTATCAAAAACATAAGCTGTATTAAATAAATGATTTTGGGCATCTTTTTCAGGAATAGAACCTGCACTTAAATAGATATTGTATTTTTTAGCTAGATTTTGACAAAATTTATAAGTGATATCGCCTTCATATTCTGCATATAGGGGAAATGAAGCATTATTATAAGGGCAGTTAAACATTTCTGGTAAGGTTACAATATCAGGCTGAAGATGAAGAAATTTTTTGAGATAAGCTTCAATGTAATTTAATGTTTGTTCCTTTGAAGATAAGACTTTTGTTTGTAATTGTAAAATATTAAGCATAGATACCTCCAAGAATATTATTGTTATATTGACAATTATAAAGCTAAATCATATAATTTCACTATGAAATATTAAATAATAAGAGGTTGGAAAAATGAAAAAAATAATTTTAGCTATAACTTGTGCGTCAATTATTAGTAGTGTAAATAGTTTTGGTGTGGCAAATGCACATTATCATGATTATCATGGACATCATGATATGAATATAAATACGCAGTCAAATCGTCTAAACTTTGACCCATTAATCAATAATGAAATTGTAGATAGTATGCATATGCCAATGATGAATGAAGAATTTGTACAAAGTGGCAATGTGGATAAAGATTTTATCGCTAATATGATACCACATCATCAAGGTGCAATAGATTCTGTAAATTAATTTTAGTAATATGGCAGTAATGAAGAAGTAAAAGCAATAGCTCGTAATATTATAAAGACACAGACAAAAGAAATTGAAGGTTTCAATGAACTTTTAGCTAATGAAGATTTTAGCAATAGTAATTTAAGTGAAAAGCTTATGCTGAATTTGTGGCTAAAGAAAAAGAAAATATGGCGGAAATGATGAATAAAAATGAATTGCTGTAACTAGAACTCGCGATAAAAAAAACAGCAGATTATACTTTTTGTTTTGGCAATGAAATATCATCATGAAGGTGCGCTAGAAGCTAGTAAACAGATTTTAGCATATACAAAAAATCCGCAAATAAGAAAAATTGCTAAAAATATCATTAAGACCAAGCAAAAGAAATAAAACAATTTGATAAATTAATAGAGCAAGGTTTATAATAAATGAGAATGTAAATTAAATATATTTTTTATAATGAATGGTTTACATTGTCAAAGCAAAACGTATAATAATCTTTATGTGTTTTGATTTAGTATTTATTTAAGGAGGAATTTACCTGTGAAATGGGCTGAAATTAGCATTCAAACTTCACATGAGGCTACTGAAGCTGTAGCAGAGATTTTTCATGAACTTGGAGCATCTGGTGTATTAATTGAAGACCCAGAACTTGTGAATACTTATATTCATTCTGGAGCTTGGGATTATACAGATATACCGCTTGCTGAAGAAACAGAAGTTGTTACAGTGAAAGCATGGCTTCCTACTGATGAGGATTTACCAAGTAAATTAGAACAGTTGCGTTTGCATATTGATGAAATGAGCCAATTTTTAGATAAGGGTTCAGGCGTGATTAATTGCAGTGAAATCCAAGATGAAGATTGGGCTAATAATTGGAAGCAATTTTTCCATCCAGAACGCATTGGTGAAAAAATTGTAGTAAAGCCATCTTGGGAAGAATACACTCCATTAGATAATGATATAGTAATTGAATTAGACCCTGGTATGGCATTTGGTACAGGTACACATGCTACAACATCTATGTGCATTCAATTATTAGAAGAATATGTAAAACCAGAAATGAAAGTTTTCGATGTTGGTACAGGTAGTGGTATTTTAGCAATTGCTGCTTCCAAATTAGGAGCAAAAGATATCGAGGCTGCAGATTATGATAATGTGGCAGTTGATGTTGCCAGAGAAAACATCGAAAAAAATCATGAATGTGAAAATATTAAGATTTTCCAAAGCGATTTATTAAAAAATATGAATGGCAAAGCTGACTTAATCATAGCTAATATTATAGCAGACATTATTATTCGCATGTTTAATGATGTGGATAATTATTTAAATCAGCATGGTGCTATTTTGACAAGTGGTATAATTGCTGACCGTATAGCAGATGTTACTAAAGCTGCTGAAGAACATGGCTTTATGGTAGAAAAAATGAATGAAAAAGCTGGTTGGGCTGCAATTATTTTCCGTCGTAAGGAAGATATGCAATGAGACGTTTATTTATAGATGAATGTCTAAGTGAAGATATCACGATTAAAGGCGATGATGCAAAACATCTTCTTTATGCTATGAGAGTAAGACCTGAGCAAGTTTTTACTATTGTTGATAGAGAAAGTAAAGTAGCACAAGCAAAAGTAATCTCTTGTACGAGTGATACAGTGCAATTAAAATTATTGCAGTATATAGAAGATGCTGATACAGAAGCACCTATAGAAGTAGTCGTTGCACAATGTTTACCTAAAGGCGATAAAATGGAATTTATCGTGCAAAAAGCGGTGGAATTAGGAGCATCAAGTGTTGTTCCTGTAGTTAGCCGTCATTGTGTAGTGAAATATGATGATAAGAAAAAATTAGCTCGTCAACAAAAATGGCAGAAAATCGCTGATGAAGCAGTAAAACAGTGCGGTAGAACAATAAAGCCGACAGTTTGAAGCTATTGTGAGTTTAGAGCAATTAGCAAAAGATTATGCGGATTATACTCGTTTTATTTGCTATGAAGCAGAAGATGAGCAAAGCTTTAAAGAGATGTTACAATCAGCGGATAGTAAAAAGTATCTTATCTTGATTGGTCCTGAAGGTGGTTTTGCTCCAGAAGAAGTGCAATTATGCAAAGATGCTGGATTTAAAAGTATATCTATGGGAAAACGTATTTTGCGAGCTGAAACTGCATCAATTGCAGCACTTACTATCGTCATGTATGAAAAAAGCGATTTAGGTTGGCATTTATTAATTTTTGATTTAGATTTAATATTAAAGATTTTTGTTTAGTATAACTATCTTATAGGAAACTGTAATTTAGTTATACTAATTTTATATTAGTAGTTTTTTAGTTTTATTTTAATTGAGGATGTGAAATTTTGCCAAAAGTTGCATTAACAACACTTGGTTGTAAAGTTAATCAAGTAGAAACAGAAATTATGGAAGGTCTATTTCGTAATCGTGGCTATGAAATAGTGGATTTTTCTGAGCCTGCTGATTTTTTATATTATAAATACTTGTTCTGTTACTCATTTAGGTGAGCGCAAATCTCGTCAATTAATTCGTAGAGCAAATCGTTTAAATGATAATGCTATCATAGCTGTAACAGGGTGCTATGCACAGATTGCTTCTGATGAAATCAGTAAAATTGAAGGTGTTCGCGTAGTAATCGGTACTAAACAGCGCGATAAAATAGTTGATTTGGTGGAAAAGCAGCTCGTGAAGATGGTTTATTTAATGAAGTAAATGATGTTATGCATATGCATGAATTCGAAGATATCCCTCTTTATGGTACACCACATCGCACAAGAGCCTTCTTAAAAATTCAAGATGGTTGTTGTAATTTCTGTTCATATTGTATTATTCCATATACTAGAGGGCCTATTCGTTCACGTAAATTGGAAAGTATAAAAACAGCAGTAGACCAATTAGTAGAAGAAAATTTCCATGAAATAGTATTTACTGGTATTCATTTAGGTGCTTATGGTAGAGATTTTAAAGGTGAAAATATTTCTTTAAGCGATGCTGTAGAAATTTGTTTAGCTAATGAAAATTTAAAAAGATTGCGACTAGGTTCTTTAGAGTCTATTGAAATATCTCCTAGATTATTAGAATTAGTGAAGACTCATAAACGCTTTACTAAGCATTTACATTTACCACTACAAGCGGGTAGTGATGAGATTTTAAAAGCGATGAACCGCCATTATACTACAGCAGAATTTGCTAGATTGATAGAAAATATTCGCCGTGAAGTTCCAGATATTGCTATATCTACAGATATTATCGTTGGTTTCCCTGGAGAAACAGATGAATTATTCCAAAAATCTTTGGAATTTGCTAAATCTATGGGATTTATGAAAATGCATGTATTCCCTTATTCTAAACGAGCAGGTACTCCAGCTGCCAAAATGACAAATCAAATTGATGAAGCAGTGAAAAAACAAAGAGTTCATTTGATGCAAAAAATGGCAGAACAATCAGCAACTGAGTTCTATCAAAGATTTTTAGGACGCGAATTAGAAGTTTTATTTGAACAAGAACAAGATGGATATATGGAAGGCTTGACTTCAAATTATATAAGAGTATATATCAAAAATGATGGAGAAATAACCTCCGGTGATATTCGCCTTGTAAAATTAGTTAAATTATTTAAAGATGGTATTTTAGGTGAATTAATTTTAAAAATTTGTCTAAATAAAAAAAGGATTTTACTAATTTTATAACGAATATATATAAAGTTATAGAGTTAGTATTAAAGTTTAAGTAAATTTTATTTAAACTAGGTATATATTAAATATTTATTTGATATGTCAATTCTATACTAATTAAACTATAAAAGGAGGTGCCTTATATGTCAGATTGTATTTTTTGTAAAATAGCAAATAAAGAAATTCCAACTCAAGCTGTATATGAAGATGACATGGTCATTGCTTTTAATGATTTAGAGCCACAAGCTCCTGTTCATGTATTAGTTATTCCTAAAAAACATATTGCTAGTCTTCTTGCAACAACTGCTGAAGATAAAGAACTTTTAGCACATATCACTTGTGAAGTAATTCCTATGCTTGCTAAAAAATTGAATATTGCAGAAACTGGCTTCCGTACTGTAGCAAATACAGGGGAAGAGGGTGGCCAAACAGTTCAGCACCTTCATTTCCACCTACTTGGCGGTCGCTCTATGCAATGGCCACCAGGCTGATAAAAAAATCATATCAAATTTGTATATAATTGCAGGTTATAGTTGACAATGCACTTATAAGCAAGGTATAATATTTGGGTATGATTATTAAGTACAACACTCCCGTGTTAGGTGGAGGGAGGGAAATATAAATGTCATCTGAAATCAAAGTTGGTAAAAACGAAACAATTGATAGCGCTCTCCGTAGATTTAAACGTACTTGCCAGAAAGCTGGTACTTTAGCTGAAGTTAGAAAACGTGAGCATTATGAAAAACCAAGCGTAAAACGCAAAAAGAAATCAGAAGCTGCTAGAAAACGCAGATACAGAGCTTAATTAGCTCACAAACGGAGGTAATTCATATGTCACTTAAAGCCCAGTTAATGGACGACATGAAAGCTGCTATGAAAGCCAAAGAAGACGGAAAACAGAAACTTGCTGTTATCCGTATGGTTCGTTCAGCTATTCGTCAGACTGAAATTGATGGTCAAAAAGAACTTGATGATAACGATATAATTGCACTTATTAGCAAAGAAGTAAAAATGCGTAAAGATTCTATAGATGAATTTAAAAAAGGCGGTCGTGAAGATTTAGTCGCACAGACTGAAGCTGAAATTGCCGTTTTAATGCCATATTTACCAGAACAGTTATCAGAAGAAGAAGTTAGAGCGTTGGTTAAAGAAGCAATTGCTGCTACTAATGCAACAACTCCTAAAGATATGGGTAAAGTCATGGGACAGCTCATGCCTAAAGTTAAAGGACGCGCTGACGGAAAAATGGTTAATACCATCGTCAAAGAATTACTAGGTTAATTATGAAAACAGATAAGATTACTAGATAGTGGTCTTATCTGTTTTTTTATATAAATTTATTAGGTGTAGGTGAAGGAATATGCAAGAAAAACAAAATGATTTTACTAAAAATAGTATGGCATATAATATTATGAGTTTAGCTATTCCTATGACCATAGCACAGTTGATAAATGTTTTATATAGTCTTGTAGATAGAATGTACATAGGGCATTTGGCACAAAATTCTACTTTAGCTTTGACGGGATTAGGAATTACTTTTCCTATTATTATGTTAGTTACAGCAGTTACTAATTTATTTGGTATGGGTGGAGCGCCACTTTGTTCTATCGCTAGAGGTAGAGGCGATGATGAAAGGGCAGAAAAAATAATAGGTAATTCTTTTGCTATGCTTATTATCTGTAGTTGTATTTTGATAATTATTGGTTTAGTGATGAAGAAGTCCTTATTATATTTATTTGGGGCAAGTGATGAAACATATCCTTATGCTAATGAATATTTCTCTATTTATATTTGGGGAAGTATTTTTGTAATGGTAGGATTAGGCATGAATACTTTTATTAATGCTCAAGGTTTTGCAAAAAAAGGAATGCTAACTATATTAATTGGTGCGATAATTAATATTATCTTAGACCCTATTTTTATCTTTGGTTTAGATTTAGGTATAAAAGGCGCTGCTATCGCTACTGTCATTGCACAATTTATTTCAGCATCATGGGTATTGCATTTTTTTATTTAGTGATAAGGCAATTTATCGCATTAAAAAATCTTGCATGAAATTAGATTTTAAATTAATAAAAGAAATTGTTTCTCTAGGATTTTCAGGTTTTGTTTTTGCCACTACAGGGAGTTTAGTGCAGATTGTCTGCAATAATGTATTGTTATTTTGGGGCGGAAATATCTATGTAGGCATAATGACTGTACTAAATTCTATACGTGATGTCTTGCAAATGACAATAGAAGGCATTCGCTCAGGTGCTCAACCTGTTATCAGCTACAATTATGGTGCAGGGCAATATTTACGTGTAAGGCAGGGCATAAAATTTTTGACAAAGATAGCGCTATTATATACAAGTATCGCTTGGTGCATATTAGATTTTTTCCCAGAATTTTTTTATTCATCTATTTAATAGTGAAGAAGAAATGTTATTGCTTGGCGTACCAGCATTACATATATATTTTTTAGGATTTTTTATGATGGCTTTTCAATCTGCTGGACAGACAACGTTTATATCGTTAGGCATGGGAAAATATGCAACGTTTTTTTCGCTGTTTCGTAAAGTCATTTTAGTTATCCCATTGACGATTTTTTTACCAAATTTATGGGACTTAGGTGTATATGGAGTCTTTTATGCTGAAATGATTTCAAATTTTGTGGGCGGTATAGCATGTTTTTCTACTATGATGATGGTTGTATGGAGACGATTAGGAAAATTAAATAAATAAGTAAGAATAAGTAATTTAAACTATTGTTAGATTACTTATTTTTTTATAAAAAGGTTTATTATGAGATATTGTCGAATATATTATTTATATTGCTGAATAGAAAAATAAAAGGAAGTGATAATATGGACTTTATTATAGATTCAAGTATATTGCAATCATTGCTTTTGAGTGTGATATTTCTAGCAATTTTAGTAGAGATAAAAACAGGAGGTACAGGTATAGGAGCATTACTAGGCATTATAGCAGCTGGCGTATTTTTTGGCAGTAGTTATGTGAAAGGTTTAGTCAGTTTATATCAGATTGCAATATTTATTGTGGGGATTATTTTTATCATAATTGAAATATTAACCCCAACAATAGGATTACTTGCAGGACTTGGAGTAGTAGCTATATTATATAGTTTGATTTTAGCTATGGGTGGCGATATTGATGCTATGTTGATGATGGCAATTTCTTTTGTTATTGCGATAATAATTTTTGCATTGATAATAAAAAAATTACCTACAAGTAAGCTCTGGCGTAAAATAATTTTGACAAAGACATCTTCTAGTGAAGAAGGTTATGTAAGTAGCGTAGATTATTCAAGATATTTGCATAAAGAAGGGATTGTTTTGACAGAACTAAGACCTTCTGGAAGTGTGAAAATCGATGATGATGTATTAGATGTTGTATCTGAAGGTAGTTATATCAGTAAAGGCGAAAAGATTCGTGTAGTAAAAATTGAAGGTATGCGTATTATTGTACGTAAAATCTAAAATAAATTTAAGGAGGATTAATCATGGAAGCGATTATCGGTTCTGGTTTTATCGTAGTAATTGTCATTGTGGCGATTATGTTATTTTTGCATTTTGTACCTATAGGATTGTGGATTTCAGCATTAGCATCAAATGTTCATGTAGGTATATTTACATTAGTTGGTATGAGAATGCGTAGAGTTCCGCCACAAAAAATTGTATTGCCACTAATCAAGGCAAATAAAGCAGGATTAAATGTCAATGTAAATCAACTTGAAGCACATTATTTAGCTGGTGGTAATGTGGATAAAGTAGTCGATGCACTTATTGCTGCTCATAGAGCGCAAATACCACTTCCGTTTGAACGCAGTGCAGCTATTGACCTTGCAGGTCGTGATGTATTAGAAGCTGTACAAATGAGCGTAAATCCAAAAGTCATTGAAACACCTGTTGTATCTGCTGTGGCTAGAAATGGTATTGAATTAAAAATTAAAGCAAGGGTTACAGTTCGAGCTAATATTGATAGATTAGTCGGTGGTGCTGGTGAGCCTACAATTATTGCTCGTGTTGGTGAAGGGATAGTAACATCAGTTGGTTCTTCAGAAGCTCATACAGATGTACTTGCTAATCCAGATGATATATCTAAAACTGTACTTGGCAAAGGCTTGGACGCAGGAACTGCTTTTGAAATTTTATCCATTGATATAGCCGATGTTGATGTAGGCAGAAATATCGGTGCAGAACTTCAGACAGACCAAGCCAGAAGCTGATAAACGTATAGCTCAAGCAAAAGCTGAAGAAAGACGTGCTATGGCTGTGGCTAAAGAACAGGAAATGAAAGCATATACGCAAGAAATGGAAGCTCGTGTAGTTGAAGCTCAATCAGAAGTTCCACATGCATTAGCAAAAGCTCTTCGTGAAGGTAAACTCGGTGTAATGGATTATTATAATTTAAATAATATCAATGCTGATACGCAAATGCGAGAAGCAATAAGTAAAACAGGAGATAGTACAGTCCCACAAGGACAAGTACCAATAAAATAATTTATCATGGAAGGATTAGCACCTTTTCTGCTCTTTTTGTTTTTTATGATAATAAATATCTATACTGGTCAAAAACGTAGAGAGCAAAAAAAGAAACAAAAACAAGAATTTCCTGATATATATGATAATCCACCACCAAGACAAAATAGAAAAAGAAATCTTGATTATATGATGGCAAAGCCAAAGGTGAATAATGATAATATTGAAATTGTGGCAAATGATTTACAACAAGAAAAAATAAATGATTTAGCACAATATATCGATAAATATGAACAGGATTTGCAAAATAGATATCAAGAAAAATTAAAGCAAAATAGAACTAATCTACAGGCAAAAGATTTTATTCAACAAACAGAGATAAAAGCTGTAGATAAGGATAAAAAAATACAAATAGATATTGAAAAAGAGCATATAATAAAAGCAATAACGTATGCTCAAGTTTTAGAACAACCAAAATCACTGCAATATTTAAAGCGATTTGGTATAAAACGCGTAATTCATAAAGATTAAAATAAAGCTATAATCATTAGTAATTTTAAGAAAAATAAAATTTTATAATGGTTATAGCTTTTTTTATTTATATAATTTATAATAGAAAAGGATTGATTTTCATAAAAGTTGAATAAAGAGTCTTTAAGTAATTTTTTGGTAAAAAGATTTAGCACTATAGAATGAATATGTTATAATGAGAATATGACTATTACTTTAAAAATAATGGAGGGCGAATGCTTTTGCCAAATTTTGCAGAAATAAAAATACCTTTTCAAGACAGAGCAGAAACAATTGGTATTCTTGGTGAAAATGATGAATTTTTGCGAGTTTTAAATGATAGTTTTGCCTGTCGTATTATTGGTAGAGGTACAGATTTATCAATCAATGGTGAAGAAGGAGAAGTAAATGCTGCCAGTCAAGTTATTGAAGCTTTGCTTTTATTGTATAGACAAGGTACAAAGCTTACAATGCATGAGGTTAGATATAGTATAAAACTGGTTAAAGCAGGTCAATCTAATGAATTAAAATCTTTATTCACAGATGTATTGACTGTTACTTCAAGAGGAAAATGCGTTCGACCAAAGACTATTGGACAGAAAATTTATATTGATGCTATTCGTCGTCATAGCATAACTTTTGGTTTAGGTCCAGCTGGTACAGGGAAAACTTATTTAGCTGTAGTCATGGCTGTTATGGCACTTCGCAATAATGAAGTAGATAAACTTATTTTGACTCGTCCAGCAGTTGAAGCAGGAGAACGTTTGGGCTTTTTACCTGGTGATTTACAAGAAAAAATCGATCCATATTTAAGACCGCTATATGATGCATTACAAGATATTTTAGGTTTAGAAGCTTATCAAAAATTATTAGCTAGAAATATCATTGAAATAGCACCGCTTGCATATATGCGTGGTCGCACATTAGAAAGAGCTTTTGTCATCTTAGATGAAGCTCAAAATACTACACCTAGACAGATGAAAATGTTTTTAACTCGTTTAGGTTTTGGTTCGAAAATGGTAGTAAATGGCGATTTGAGTCAGATTGATTTGCCAAGAGGTAGTGGCTCAGGTTTGACACAGGCGACAAAAATATTAGATGGATTAGAAGGTATTTCTGTGATACATTTTGATGATAGAGATGTTATTCGTCATGATGTAGTTGCACGAATTATTAGAGCTTATGATGCTTATGAAGCTGCTAATCCGCCTAGTGAGAATAAAGATAAGAATTTCTATAAACATAGTTGATAAAGTAATAAATAGCAAAATTAATTTACTAAATGGGAGATTTTATTATGGAAATAATTTTAAGCAATTTACCTGAAAATCTTGAAATAGATGAAAAATTAAGTGATACAGTGAAAGAAGCTGTAGAAAAAAGTTGGTCAATTATATGCTTTAGATAATGCAGAAGTGAGCATTACGCTTACAGATAATGAACATATTCATGAAATAAATCGTGAATATAGAAAAGTGGATAGACCAACAGATGTAATATCTTTTGCTTTGAATGAAGGTGATGAGCCTAATATTGAAGGAGAAATTCCTGTAAATATGTTAGGTGATATTATTATTTCTGTAGAAAAAGCGATAGAACAAGCTGGCGATTATGGTCATAGTGTTCGTCGTGAAATAGCATTTTTGACAGTTCATGGTATGCTTCATTTATTGGGATATGACCATATAGAAGAAGCTGACCGTGTAGAAATGCGAAAAGAAGAAGATTTTGTTATGGAACAATTAGGAATAAGTAGAGATTAAAAAGGAGTTAATTTTTTGGAGAATAAACATTTTAAATCAGGTTTTGTAGCAGTTATTGGTAGACCAAATGTAGGAAAATCTACATTGATAAACAGTCTTATTGGACAGAAAATAGCGATAATGTCTGATAAACCACAGACTACACGCAATAAAATTATGTGTGTATTGACTACAGATAATGAACAAGTAATTTTCTTAGATACGCCAGGTATTCATAAACCTTTGCATAAATTAGGTGAATACATGGTAAAAGCAGCAGAAGGCACATTAAAAGAAGTTGACGCTATTTTATTTGTTGTTGATGCTACTGAAGATTTAGGTGGTGGTGAACGTTACATTATGGAACGTTTGAAAGCTACAAAAAAACCAGTTATTTTGATTGTAAATAAATTAGATTTAATTGATAGACAATCCGTATTGCCGACAATTGAAAAATATACAAAAGCATACGATTTTGCAGGTGTAGTGCCAATTTCTGCTAAAGAAAAAATGAATTTGGATAGTTTACTTGCAGAATTAAATAAATATTTACCAGAAGGGCCACAGTATTATCCAGCGGATACAGTAACTGACCAACCAGAACGTTTGATAGCTGCGGAAATGATACGTGAAAAGGTACTTCATTTGACTCGTGATGAAATACCCCATGCTATAGCTGTAGATATTGAGGAAATGAAATCCCGTGCTAATGATAAAGTTTATATTCGTGCAACTATCTATGTTGAACGTGAATCACAAAAGGGAATTGTCATTGGTAAACGTGGTGCATTGTTAAAAGAAATAGGGGCATTAGCTCGCAAAGATATCGAGACAATGCTTGGCTCTAAAACTTATTTAGATTTGTGGGTAAAAGTCAAAAAAAGATTGGCGCGACCGCAGTAATGTGCTTCGTGAATTAGGTTTTAGAGATTGATAAAGGAAGACGTGCTTAACATGATGAATAGATTATCACATTATTTTATTAATGGGCTTATAGTATTAGTACCAATTGTTATAACTTACTTTGTAATTGCTACAGTATTTGCCTTAGTAGAAGGTATAGTAGAAAGTTATATACCACTTAAATTTCCAGGTGCAGGTGTAGCCTTATTAATTATCGTTATTTTAGTTGCTGGCTGGATAACATCAACTTGGTCATGGGCTTCTCAGCGAATTATCAGCTATTTTGAAACAGTAGTAGATAAAATTCCAGTTGTAAAATTTATTTACAATAGTGTTAAGCGTGTTTCTACAATGTTATTTGAATCAAAAACGATGTTTAGTCAAGTCGTTTTAATTCCTTATCCACATCCAAATGTAAAAACTATTGGATTTTTAATGCCAAAACCATCATCATTACTTGCTCCATATTTAAGTAAAGATGAAGAATATGAATCTGTATTTTTACCATGGAGTTTAAATATGACTTCTGGATTTAATGTATTTGTACCTAAAAAAGATATAATTTATGTGGATATCTCTGTAGAAGATGCTTTTCAATATATATTGACAGCTGGTGGTGTAATGCCAGGTGCTGATGTAAAAGCAGATTTAGCAAAAATACAAGAAGTTAAGGAAAAAATGGAAAAAGCTCAACAAGAAAAAAATATGGATTCTGTTGAAAACAAGTAAAATATTAAAAGGGAAAATAAACTAATATGGCTATTTATACAACAGAAGTATTAGTTTTAGGTGTAAAAATTGGGGTAACGCAGATAAAATCGTTACCCTTTTATCACCTACTTATGGAAAAATAACAGCAGCAGCATATGGTTGTCGACGTCCTAAAAGTCCATTAGCAGCATCTATGCAACCTTTTTCATGGTTAGATATTCAATTATCTAAAGGTGAAAAGATGGATACAGTTCGCCAATGTGAACATAAAGGATTTTTTTCTGATTTATATGAGGATTTGACGGCAATGGCATATGCTTCTTTTATTGCAGAATTAGCTAAAGAATTATGCAGTGAAGATGAACCACAAGCAGAGATTTATGAAAAATTATTAAAGATTTTACCTTGTCTAACAAAATTTAATCCTCGTATTTGTGCTTTAGCTAGTGCTTATCAGATTTTTGAATATACTGGCTGTCAACTTCATTATAGTCAGTGTGCATTATGTGGAAGTAAAATCGAAGGCGATTGTCATTTTGATGCCATGCAAGGTGGAGCAATCTGTACATCTTGTAATCAAGGAAAGCAGATAAATTATTCAGCTTCTGTAAGATTATTTATAGAGCATCTTTTACATTTAGATTGGGATAATCCACCTAAATTCAAGTGAAAGGTATTGATTTGATAAATGCTGAAAAATTCTATTAGATTATATACAATCTTTAATTGGCAAGCCTTTTAAATCGCTCACTTTTATTAAGCAAGTTACAAGTTTATCGTAAATAAATTTTATAAAAATATTTGCAAAATTTATTCAAAAAAAGCAGGATTTTTAGCCACATATGCAGAATATAATTAATATAAAATAACTTGAAAATATATTATAATTAAGGCACCAAGGAGGGTTTGGTTATGGATAACGTAAAACGTATTTTAGTTCCAATCGATAGCTCTGAAATTGCTGAACGTGCTATGCAACAGGCTATAAAAATTAATCGCCTTAATGAAGCAGAAGTTCATATTTTATATGTAGCAGATATTAATAAGTTAGCAATTAATGCTTATTTATCTGATAACGTATTGATTGAAATTGAAAAATCAGGTCAATGTATTTTAAATGCAGCAAAAGAATTGTTCCCAGAAGGAATGAAAATTGTTTGTGCATATAGAACTGGAGACCCAGCTGAAGCAATTAGAGATTATGAAAAAGAAATTTCTGCAGATTTAATTGTTATGGGTAGTAGAGGTTTAGGTCTTGTACGAGGTGTATTGCTTGGTAGCGTAAGTAAATATGTGTTAGAACATGCCAAATGCCCAGTTTTGATTGTAAAATAATATAAATATTAATTAAAAATTAACCCCAATAATTAGTACATTCTAGTTATTGGGGTTTTTATTTTATATTGAATTTAATTTGTATTAATAGGGTTAATATCCACTGTTATATTTTTATCAATATCTACTTTACATTCACGCAAATAATTTCGTAAGGTATCCAAATCATTTGTTTTTAATAGTAAATTAAAGCGATACATTCCTTTGAAATTTGCGATTAAAGATGGAGCAGGGCCCATGACAATAATATTTTTATTATCTTGGAATTTATCTTTGATGAGTTTTTTTAAATTTTGTGCTTTAGTTAAAGCATTTTCTTCATTTTCGTCTTGAATTATTAATTTTATGAGCTGACAGAAAGGCGGATAATACATAGCTTTACGCAATAAAATTTCTTCATTATAAAAATGATTATAATCTTGTTGAATACCGCATTGTACAGCATAATGTTCTAAATTATACGTTTGTACAATTACTTGTCCACGTTTATTTTTTCTACCAGCACGACCAGCCGTTTGAGTTATTAAACCAAAACAACGTTCCCCTGCTCTAAAATCTGGTAAATTTAGGCTAGAGTCTGCACTTATGATGCCAACAGCTGTTACAGTAGGTATATCATGACCTTTAGCAACCATTTGCGTACCTAATAAAATATCATATAGACCAGCTTTAAATTGCTTTAAGATATCTAGATGAGCGAATTTTTTGCCAGTAGTATCTCTATCCAAGCGAATTATTCTAGCTTGAGGAAATAAAGTGGATAATTCTTCCTCAAGTTTTTCTGTTCCTGAGCCGAAAAATTTGATATATTTACTATTACATTTTGGGCAGATAGTAGGAACGGTTTCTGTGATATCGCAATGATGGCATTGTAAGATACCACGACGATGATAAACAAGTGGTAAATCGCAGTATTTGCATTTGATAACATGACCGCAAGCTCTGCACATTACAAAAGTGGAAAAACCTCTGCGATTTAACATGATGATAATTTGTTCTTTTTTAGCTAGAGTATCTGCAATTAATTCTTTTAATTTTAAAGAAATAATTTTTCGATTGCCCATGCGTAGTTCTTCACGCATGTCCACTCCTTCAATATATGGTAAGGGAAGATTATCTATTCGATTAGGCATTTTTAATAAAACATATTCGCCTATTTGCGCTTTATAATAACTCTCTAAAGAAGGTGTAGCACTACCCATGATTAAAGTAGCATGATAAATTTCAGCCATTTTTTCAATGATATCATGACTGTGGTATCGAGGTGATTCATCTTGCTTATATGAAGGGTCATGTTCTTCGTCCATTACAATTAAGCCTAAATCTTCAAATGGAGCAAATAATGCTGAACGAGCTCCAATGATGATACTTACTTGTTTCGTACGAATTCGCCAAAATGTATCATTTCTTTCCCCTATAGATAATCTACTGTGAATAACAGCGACATCATCAGCAAAATATTCTTTAAAAGAAGTTACTAATTGCCCTGTAAGGACGATTTCAGGAACTAATATAAGGATTTGTTTACCTAAAGCACGTGCTTTTAAAGCCATTTCTATATAGATTTGAGTTTTGCCACTACCTGTAACGCCATATAGTAAAAATTTTTGCTTTCCTTGATGTTGAGCTATTTCTATATTTTTTAAGGCTGTCATTTGCTCTGATGTCAGTTTTTTATCTGCATTTTGTTTAGTAGTTATTTGATGATAACTATCTCGCAATATTTGTTTCCTTTCTAATTTTATATAGTCTAAATCAGCAAGTGCTTTTAATGTAGGTAGAGAGATTTTTCATTTGATAAATCTTTAGTGGAAGCTTCTTTTATTTTAGCTAAATATAATAAAGCTTTTTTTTGAGCTGGTTTATTTTTTAAAGTTGCTAAAATATCATCATTAACTGTTACATTTAAAGAAGCATAAGTGATATAAATTTTATTAGCTTTTGTTTTATAAGTATAATCTCGGATAATTAGTTTTTTGGAGATGAGTTTATCTAGTAAAGAAGATAAATTATCAATTGTACTGAATTTATGTTGTAAAGTCAATAAATCAGTATTTTTTTGTAGTAGAAAGATATCAAGCAAAGATATTTCAATTTGCTGATAGTTTATTTTTAGGGAATAAATCATATTCTTGTTGGTTAATATTAAAAATAGGGCGAATTTGTATACTATTTTTTCCGGGGATAAATAACCGCATAGTTTCGCCTAAAGAACATAGATAAAAATCAGCCATCCATTTGGCGGTAGTATACATTTGAGGTGTAAACCAAGCTTCCGTATCAATAATATCTTTGATTTCTTTTAATTTAGTTATATCTATATTATGTTCATTATTTGCATATATTTTAATAATAAAGCCTTCCATAATTCTATTGCCGAAAGGCACTAAAACACGACAACCTTCTTTTAAAATATCAAATTTCTCAGGAATTATATAAGTGTAAGCCTTAGCAATACTTTTAACGGGAATATTAATATATATATCTGCAAGTTTTTTCATATAATCACGTACCTAATCAAGTAATATGTTTATATTATAATATATCTATTTGATTTTAGAAAATAAGAAAATATAAGAGAGGATATTTTATATGTATTACAGAATTTTATAATTAAAATAATTTGCGTGAAGGAGAATTTTTATGAATCCATTATTAAGAAGATTATTGCTAATTATATTGGGAATATCAATAGCATTTTCGTTTTTATCGTTTTTTTCGGCAAAATAGATTGAAAGGAGATTTTATAATGTTAAAAAACAGAATAAAAAAATCTATTGGTATTTTAACTATGGCATGTTTCTTAGCAACACCTATTAGTTATGTCATAAGTGCAAATACAACAGAGGCTGCTCCGCCACCTTCACCTAGACATGGTCGTCATAGATAAAGAAAAACCTCTGATAAATTATTTATCAGAGTTTTTTATATAATATTATTATAAGCCAGCTTGTTTTCTTAATGTTTCAGCTTTGTCAGTATGTTCCCAAGGAAGATCTACATCTGTACGACCGAAATGACCATAAGCTGCTGTTTGAGCATAAATTGGACGACGTAAGTCTAATTCTTTGATGATACCTGCTGGACGAAGGTCAAAGTTATCATTTACAAGTTTTGTGATAACGTCTTCAGTTACTTTATTAGTGCCGAAAGTATTGATGCTGATAGATACAGGTTTTGCAACACCAATAGCATATGCTAATTGGATTTCACATTTATCAGCAAGACCAGCAGCTACGATATTTTTAGCTACATAACGAGCTGCATATGCTGCAGAACGGTCTACTTTTGTTGGATCTTTACCGGAGAAAGCTCCGCCACCATGACGAGCCATACCACCATAAGTATCAACAATGATTTTACGACCAGTAAGACCAGTATCACCTTGTGGACCACCGATAACGAATTTACCAGTAGGATTGATGAAATATTTTGTTTCAGCTGTTAAAAGTTCAGCAGGAACAACAGGTTTAATTACTTTTTCCATGAGGTCTTGTTTAATTTGTTCTAAAGTAACATCTGGGTCATGTTGAGTAGAGATAACAATAGTATCTACAGCAACAGGTTTACCATCTTCATAAACAACTGTTACTTGAGTTTTACCATCTGGACGAAGATAAGAGAGTTCACCAGATTTTCTAACTTCAGTAAGACGACGAGCGAGTTTATGAGCTAAAGCGATAGGAAGAGGCATATATTCAGGAGTTTCATTTGTAGCATAACCGAACATCATACCTTGGTCACCAGCACCAAGATCTGTTTTGTCTGCTTCGCCTTCTTTTGCTTCTAAAGATTTATCGACACCCATAGCAATATCAGGGGACTGTTCATCAATAGATAAAGAAATACCACAAGTATCGCAGTCTAAACCGAATTTTGCACGAGTATAACCGATATTGCGGATAGTTTCACGAACGATAGATGGAATATCTACATAGCAATCGGTGGATATTTCACCAGCTACATGGATTTGACCAGTCATAGCGAAAGTTTCACAAGCTACACGACCATTTGGATCTTTGGCTAAAATTGCATCTAAAATGCTATCAGAAATTTGGTCTGCTACTTTATCAGGATGACCTTCAGTAACAGATTCAGAAGTAAATAATACTCTGTTGGACATTTAGGAACCTCCTAGTATATTTTTTTATATCTTAACAATTAAAAAATAACATAAAAAAAACTCTCTAAACTTAAACGCGAGAGAGTTTATATCCATCTCTCATCTTCTAAGTAAAACTTAAAGGATTTGGCACCGTTTGATAAATGCTCAATGGTTGCCGCAACGTCATTGGGCCAGTCCCTCAGTTGCTCTTGATGAGTTATTCTATATAATTGCTAATCATTATCATATAGAAAAAAATAGATTTTTTGTCAATATCTTTGTTATAAAAATAATTTATTATTCTAATCTAAAATATAAATAAGAAGACTCCTAAAATAGAAGCCTTCTTGGAGATTTTTATTAAATCATATTGTTTCTATAAGTTGCATAGAGTTCTTTTAATTCTTCCATTTTATCGTACATTTCTACCTGTAAGCTAGAAGCTGTAGCAAAATCTCCAGAATTTAAAGCATTGATTAACTGAGTGAATAAGGATTTATTATCGATGCTGTCTTTAGCAAGATAATAACGAATGCGGTTGAGTTTATTCCAGTTGTAAGAATCTTCATCAGTTACATATGCAGATTTAATTTCTTTAAATTTGCTGATAAGCATACGATTTTCAGGAATAATACGGCTGATAAGTTCAGTTTTCCAACGAATTAATTCACCTTCAACAAATGCATCAATAATTTTATCGCTGAATGCTTTACCTTCAGTTAAAACTGCACGTTTTTCAGGATATTTTTTCAAGTTAGAGAAGTTTTCCCAAACTGTTGCAGGATGTACACCAAAACGTTGATGACGTTCTTCTTCAGTGTAATCTTCAAATACATCATCTTCAGCACGATAAGCACGGTCTTTTTCTAAGTAACCAGCATCATCACCTACATCTTTGGAGATTTCAGCAAGTAATTCAGCAGTAGTTTTAGTAACAGCGTATTTAACACCATCAAGGATAGATGTATAAATAGCAGCAAGTACAAGATAAGTGTTTGTATATGGATTACAAGCGCGAAGTTCAAAACGAGTAGCTTTTGGATTGTTAACATCACGAATAAGACCAGCTAAGATTGTACGGTTACGAGATGGAACTTCTGGTTTATGACCTAAGGAAGTAACGATACATACAGGAGCTTCAAAACCTGGTTTTAAACGATTTAAGGAGTCATTAGTTGCGGATACGAATGGGTTGATAACTTCATAGTTTTTAAGTAAGCCCATGATAGCACCATAACCTACAGCACTCATGAAGTCTTTTTTCATATCAGTTGGAGCAAATAAGTTTACGAAAGAACCATCATTCATGATAGCACCAATACCGAAATGAGTATGTTCACCATTACCAGCAAGACCGATCATAGGTTTTGCTTTGAAGTTTACTTCAAGACCATTTTCACGGAAGATTTCTTTTACAAGGATACGAACAACGAGTTCATTATCAGCAGCTTGAAGTGCATCAGCGAATTTCCAGTCAATTTCTACCTGTTCGCAAACATGAGTCATATTACCATCAGTATCCATATGACCTTTCATACCACCAACTTCTTTATGACCCATTTCAGGGGAAAGACCATAAGCTTCAAGAGCTAACATGCACTGTTCAAGAGCTGTACGAACAGCACCGCGTGTACGTTGCCAATATTGTTCTTGCATAACCTGAGATGCGGACATTTCAGGGATATCTGCTTCACTAAGTGGAGTTTTCACCCAGAATTCAAGTTCAGTAGCGGAAGTAAATACGATATCTTTTACATCTGCGCCATTGATGTGTTCTAAGCCGGAGATTTTAGCATTATTTTTAAAGAGATCTAATAAACCTTTTTTTACATAAGTTAAAGTGTTAGCTAAGATGGAACGGGAGTCTACAGCTTTGCCATCATGAATAAGAGCTGCAGGAATACGGAGAGTACCAACTGGTTTACCCGAGTTCATCATCATAGCTTTCGATATTGTAATCAACGAACCAATTAACAGTAGGATCAATTGGCATATCTACTTTAGCATTATTTAATGTAGCAATACCTGTTAATACTACAGAAGAACCATCTGTTTGAACAGCAGAGCCATTATAGAAAGAGTCAATATCTTCAAGAAAAACTCTCATAGGAATTTTTTTCATCAGTATCATTACCAGCTAAATCGATACCTACTAAAGAAACAAATTTAATTTCAGGATGTTGTTTCAATGTAGCAATAATATCTTCTTTTTTAGAATTTGCAGGAATAACATATAATAAATCGTTCATTAAAAGACCCACCTTTTATTAACAAAATTTATGTAGCAACTAAAAAAAGCCGTATGAAAACAAACCTGACTGCATTAATGTCATAAAAACCTATTAATAAAAATATATTGAATAGATATATTAATGCACAGATGTTTCATATGGCTCCATTGCCTTTGCTGTTCTATTTTACGAGATTTATAATATCATATTCAAAAGTATTTGTCTAGTAGTTATTTTTTATTTTAATGTAACATTGTATTTTATCATTGGCTTTTTATTAAAATTTGTTAAGACTTTTCGATAATATGATATTCTTAACTAACTAAAAAATAAAATAGCACCCTAAAATTAATCTTATTTTAGAGTGCTATTATTTAATTTAAAATTTATGCTTCCATTTTGCGAATTGGATTAAATGTGAATTCTTCACCGTTTACGTTAATATCTACAGTGTCGCCTTCTTTGATATTACCTTTGATGATTTCTTTACTTAATTGAGTTTCTACAGTATGAGATAATAATCTACGAAGTGGACGAGCACCGAAGTTTGGTTCAAATCCTTCATCTGCAAGTTTAGTCAAAGCTTCATCAGACCAAGAAAGTGAAATATTAACTTGATGTTGTAGACGTTTATTAAGATTTTCGAGCATGATGCGAGCAATTTGACGTACTTGTTCTTTAGCTAAAGCTTTGAATACGATAATATCATCAACACGATTTAAAAATTCAGGACGGAATAATCTTTTAAGATATCGCGTACTAATTTTTCAGCTGTAGCAAAATCTTCTTGATTTAAGATTTCATGACTACCTAAGTTTGATGTCATAATGATAACAGTATTTTTGAAGTTTACAACTCTACCTTTACCATCAGTTAAACGACCATCATCTAAGATTTGTAATAATACATTGAATACATCACGATGAGCTTTTTCAATTTCATCAAGTAAAATTACGCTATATGGACGACGACGAACTGCTTCAGTGAGTTGACCACCTTCATCATAGCCAACATATCCTGGAGGAGCCCAATTAAACGAGCTACAGAATGTTTTTCCATATATTCGCTCATATCGATACGAATAATACTGCGTTCATCATCAAATAGACTTTCAGCTAAAGTTTTTGCAAGTTCAGTTTTACCTACACCAGTAGGGCCGAGGAAAATGAAAGAACCAATTGGACGATTAGGGTCTTTGATACCAGCACGAGCACGAATAATAGCTTCACTTACGGCTTTTACAGCTTCATCTTGACCGACAACACGTTCATGGAGAACATCTTCTAGATGTACGAGTTTTTCTCTTTCACCTGTGAGCATTTTAGTAACAGGAATACCAGTCCAACGACTTACTACTTGGGCAATATCTTCTTCAGATACTTCTTCTTTTAAGAGACGATTGCCTTCTTCATCATGAACAGCTTTTTCCATTTCTTCAAGTTCTTTTTGAAGTTGTGGTAATTTACCGTATTTGATTTCAGAAGCTTTGGCATAATCGCCACTGCGTTGAGCTTTTTCCATTTCCGTATTGGCACTATCCATTTCTTTTTTTGATAGCACGTACACGAACAATACCTTGTTTTTCTCTATCCCATTTTGTTTTTAATTCATTTTCTTCATTTTGTAATTTAGTTTTTTCATCAATGAGTTTAGCAAGTTTTTCTTTAGATGCTTCATCAGTTTCTTTATTTAATGCTTCTTCTTCTATTTGTAATTGCATGATTTTACGACGCAATTTTTCAATAGGTTCTGGCATAGATTCGATTTCAGTACGAAGTTTAGCAGCAGCTTCATCAACTAAGTCGATAGCTTTATCTGGTAAAAATCTATCGGAGATATATCTATCAGATAATACAGCTGCAGAAACAAGTGCATTATCACGAATTCTTACACCGTGATGAACTTCATAACGTTCTTTTAAGCCACGCAAGATAGAGATAGTATCTTCTACAGATGGTTGACCTACCATTACAGGTTGGAAACGACGTTCAAGAGCTGTATCTTTTTCAATATATTTACGGTATTCATTTAAAAGTAGTAGCACCAATACAGCGGAGTTGTCCACGTGCTAACATTGGTTTTAATAAGTTACCAGCGTCCATAGCACCTTCAGTTGCGCCAGCACCTACTACAGTATGAATTTCATCGATGAATAATAAAATCTGTCCATCGGATTTAGAGATTTCATTTAATACAGATTTTAGACGTTCTTCAAATTCACCACGATATTTAGCACCAGCGATTAATGAGCCCATATCAAGAGAATATAATGTTTTATTTTTTAGAGATTCTGGAACATCACCTGCTACGATACGGCGAGCTAAACCTTCAACGATAGCAGTTTTACCAACACCAGGTTCACCGATTAATACTGGGTTATTTTTAGTACGACGAGATAAGATTTCGATAGTACGACGGATTTCTTCATCACGGCCAATAACAGGGTCGAGCTTACCAACTCTTGCCATAGCTGTTAAATCACGACCGTATTTTTCAAGTGATTTATAACCACTTTCAGGATTATCACTATTTACATTTTGTTTACGTTCTGATTTGATTACAGATTGAATTTTATTTTGATGTAGATTAAATTCTCTACATAATGCTTGCATTTCGTCATCACTATCGCTGACAATAGCTAATAATAAATGTTCTGTGCTTATATATTCATCGTTCATGTTTTCAGCGAGTTTTGCTGCTCTACCTAATACACGAACCATTTCTGTACTCATGCCTAAACGACTTTGACCTTTTACGCTAGGAATTTTTTTGAGTATTTGTTCTAATTTTGCTTTGAGCATAGGTAAATCTACTCTACATTCAGCAAAAATAGTAGCGAGTAAACCTTCTGGTTCTTTAATTAAAGCAGAAAGGACATGAGCAGATGTAATTTCTTGATGATAGCGAAGTGCTGCTTCTTGCTGTGCAGATTGCATAGCTTCTAAAACTTTTTGTGTATATTTTTCTTCACCCATGATTTATACCTCCAAGTCATGATGAGTAACATTTCAATTAATAATAGTATAAAAACAATAATACAGTAAATATAAATATTAAAGTAATAATTTATGTTATACTTTAGTTTTGTATTTGCTTACAAAACATATTATAAAAGCTAAAAAGTCAAATTGTCAAACATTATTTTGACTTTTTGACATTTATTTTTAA